>WLWD01003400.1_pt1 | contig 31356 bp, 18 predicted proteins | sample 6712731 | NCBI WGS metagenome assembly WLWD01 (sample SAMN12718690, study PRJNA576275) | sponge metagenome | isolation source: marine sponge | host: Mycale hentscheli | place: New Zealand: South Island, Marlborough, Capsize Point | collected 2014-11-01
GGGTGCAGTTAAAACTTGAAAACTTAAGGGACTTCCATTTCTATTCGAGTTAGTGGGGGTGGTAAGTCAATGCGCTCTTTGTCATGGTTATAAGCCGTGCGCAACAGTAATTACTTGAAAATACATTGTCCACTATACTACTGCGAAGGTAAGTCTGTGTAGGTGCATTTCCAGTTGTGTCAAAGCATTTGTGTTACAACCACTACTTAGCTAATATCACAAAGAAAACTTTTAAATAACGTGTATTGTTTTGTTGTTGTTTTTTTCCTTCAATTCAAGCAGTTGCAGAGAGTTGTTACTATGGCTCTGAAATCCCTTTACCCTGTATGCTAAATTTAAAAACTGGACATTATTTTCAGTAGCTTCAGTGTTAGAAGTCAAAATCATTCATATAAAAATAGTATAGTCTTTAGGCTCGCTCGCCATTTGTGCTCAAGCACATCACTAGTAAGTTATAGTTATAAACCAAAATTGAGGTTTGTATGCGATTTATAAACTCCGAGACACGAGGGCGCAGCCCGAGTGGCGAGGATTTATAAATCGAAATACAAACCTAATGATTTTGGTTTATAACTATTTTATAGCCAGAACATATACAACGAGCAAAGTATAGCGTTAGCTATCTTAGTAATTGTACTAGTGATGTGCTTGAGCACAAAATGGCGAGCGAGCCTAAAGACTATACTATTTTTATATGAATGATTTTGACTTCTAACACTGAAGCTACTGAAAATAAGGTCCAGTTTTTAAATTTCGCATACAAGGTAAAGGGATCTCAGTGCCATAGTTACAAACTCTCTGCAACTGCTTGAATTGAAGGAAAAAAACAGCAACAAAACAATACACGTTATTTAAACGTTTTCTTTGTATTCTTTAGCTAAGTAGTGGTTGTAACACACAATGTTTTGACACAACTGGACATGCACCTACACAGACTTACCTTAGCGGTAGTCTAGTGGACAATGTATTATCAAGTAAATACTGTTGCGCAGGCTTATAACCATGACCTAGAGCGCATTGACTTATCACCGCCACTAACTCGAATAGAAATGGAAGTCCCTTAAGTTTTTAAGTTTTAACTGCACCCGCAAAAGAATTCAAAACGGTAAACAATTCAATTTCTAGGGTGATACGGGTACTGATCGATAAACCAGAGGATTCTGTTTAGTGCAATTTGGGACGGGGTCGAACACATAACTAACACAAAAACGCCAGGGTCAAAGTACAAAATGACATACGTACGTCCAAACATATATACAAATAAATAAACATCCCCAATTTTTTCATTTTTACCCCTGTAAGTGTCTCGCTCGCTACGCTCGCTCGCCAATTAAAGTACCCAAACTCTTCATTATTCCATTTTGCTTTGATCTGCCTTCTACCATAATTATGGTTGCTAAGAACTATATCAGACTTTTCCCCGCTAATACATTTTCTTACGAGCATACCAGACTATATCAGATTTATAGTTCTTAACGACAAGCGCGGTCGCTCGGGTAACGGGCTATAATTCAATTTTAGTTCCCTGTAAGCGAATCTGTGGCCTCGTTGACTCATTCTGAACTTTTCCCATGTCGGAGTATAAAAAGGAGAATGCCAATCTAAAAATTGAGCAAAGTCGTAAATTGTACCAGACATAATGTAAGTCTTATAAAGGTGTAGAGGTGAACGGGCTAAGTCTTGGGGCTGATAAAGTCCTCTGATAATTGCTTCCTCACACATTAATAGTGAGTTAGGAGAATAGGCACAAGCCACAAGAGTGTCTATCTACTAACACTATGTGCCCAGACAAATTGCTAGTTCGATATTATAATCTAAAATATCATTATTTATTAGCTATAGCAAAGTTAAGGAGACCAATGAATTTCATATTGCCAATTATTACAAATTAATATATACTGTATTAGCTATATCTTATCTTTAAAGTCCTTCATATCAATGTAACTTACCTACCACTAGATGCGGCGCAAAAGTATAAATAAGTAACAAAATCATCATGTTACCGCACTTTCACTTTTAGGATAAACGCTACAACTACTAATGACGCAAACTCCAAGCCCTTTATGTGGGCGTGGCCACGCTAACTCTGCGCGTTGTTAACCCTAACTGTGCAGCGCACCGGAAAGTGTTATATAGTAGTGGTCCAGTCTGTTTAGTGATAGCCTGTCCACCACGCAATGTTATTGAAAATTACAAGTTATTAATCGTTTTATTAACTACTCAGAATTTTATGTTATTGGAGATTTGGTTTTTGTATTTCGACCCATTTTTTTTATAGCGCCTACTGAGAGTACTTTGTAGTCAGGTAAGCTAATATATTCTTGCTGCCCTCTGTAGTTCTGCTTGTGCTGAATACTATGTCAAGTGCTACAAATGAAGATTCTCTGAGACTACCACATGCAAGGCACACTCACTGGTAGTGGGTATGTCTTGCATGTTTAGTTTCCATTATACAGACCACAATTAAATCTACCTTTTTCATTGCACAAACTATACTGATACCTAACTTATAGGTAATGCCAAAAAATTGGTATTTGGTCCAAGAAATAATTTTGTAATCACCAGCTGGTAAAACACCACCAGTATTATTCAAATTATGAACCAATTTAGACACCATTTAGGATAGCTAAAGCTAGATCTACCTATATAAAGATTTTAGTAAGAACTTAAAAAGTCAAAAGCGAGGTTTAAATCAAGATATAATAGCACTACCGTGAAGGTTACTTGATATTGCCATGTCTTAATTATTAGCTATACAGTGGCTAAGTGTACAGATCCAAACTACTTTTTGTTATATCTTCTCTAGGATACATTTGCTATTTTGAATCTTTTAGTTTTACTTTTTACATTAAATTCAACTGACTTTTTTTTTAATGCTTAGCTATGATATCTTGCGAAATTAAGATATAGTTTTAATGTTTTCAGTTAAATAACAATTAACCATTCCCAGACCAACAAAATACTAAATAAATAGAAATAATTTTAGCTATACTGTGATTTATTTTAATGTTACTTACCCTCAACCATGTGTAGTGTAAAAGTATATATAAGTAACAAGATGATCATCATTTTGTTACGGCACTTTTCACTTATTTGGCGAGCGAGCGTAGCGAGCGAGACACTTACAGGGGTAAAAATGAAAAAATCGGGGATGTTTATTTGGCGAGCGAGCGTAGCGAGCGAGACAGTATTAGGGGTGGATAATGCAAAATCGGGTATATGTTATATATATATGTATGTATGTATGGATGGTACGTATACACTTAAAACGCGCGCGCGGGGAACTTTTTTCTCCTAAAAACACGGCTATTTAGGCTTGACTCCAGTTTATTCTGAAACTACAGCATTAAGCAAACCTTACTTTATACTTAAGCTCCAAAGTATGAGAAAATTCCTTCTAAAACGCTTGTTTTCAAGACACAAAAAGTTGATTCGACAGGTTACTATGGCATTGAAGACCCTTTTCCAGACTTAATTTCAAAACTTCGCCGTTTTATGGGGGGATACGAGAGTGCCGGTTGTTTGTTGTCAAGAGCCGTTGGTAGTCAGAATGCCGTAGTATTAATGCTATGGAAGCTACTACTTCTCGAGGGAAGCTGAGATAAGTACGCAATTCCATATTTGTTAGCTAAATATGCAAAATTAACTCTGGCCTTTCTTTTTTGTAGCTAAGAGCTAGTTAACAGTGACTGGTAAATTCAAATGGTCAGATTGGCTCAAATTTGGTACTGCAAAAGGTGAGGTAAGAAAGTAATTGTGTATTGTGTGCTAAAATTGATTGTCTTTTGTTTTTGTAGGTGAGAGCTTGTTAAGAATTCAAGGTAATTCCGATGGTCAAAGTAACTTCAATTTGATACTACAGAAGTTATCAATACTCAAGAATGATGTAAGTAGTAATTCCATATTTGTTGGCTAAAATTACAAATAATAACACTGGTTTATTTTTTATCGTAGCTGAGAGCTTGTTCAAGAATTACTGGTGATTGAGATTATCAGAATGGTTGATGTTTGATACTACAAAAGTTACCATTAATAAGGTAAGAGAGTGATTTTGTATTTGTTTGCTGAAATCAAATGTCATAACTGCTATTATAGTGTTTGCATGAAGTAAGCTAAAACATAGTAACATTTTATGTTACCCAACTATCAGGCTCGCTGCCATTTGTGCTCAAGCACACCACTAGTTTATTTGTATATATGTTTGGACGTACGTATGTCATTTTGTACTTTGACCCTCGCGTTTTTGTGTAAGTTACGTGGTCGACCCCATCCCAAATTGCACTAAACAGAATCCTCTTGTTTATCGATCAGTACAATTGAATTGTTTACCGTTTTGAATTCTTTTGCGGGTGCAGTTCAAACTTGAAAACTTAAGGGACTTCCATTTCTATTTGAGTTAGTGGCGGTGGTAAGTCAATGCGCTCTTTGTCATGGTTATAAGCCGTGCGCAACAGTATTTACTTGAAACTACATTGTCCACTAGACACCTCGAAGGTAAGTCTGTGTAGGTGCATGTCCAGTTGTGTCAAACCACTACTTAGCTAAAGAATATCACAAAGAAAACTTTGAAATAACGTGTATTGTTTTGTTGTTGTTTTTTCCCTTCAATTCAAGCAGTTGCAGAGAGTTGTTACTATGGCACTGAAATCCCTTTACCCTGTATGCTAAATTTAAAAACTGGACCGTAGTTTCAGTAGCTTCAGTGTTAGAAGTCAATAAAAATAGTATAGTCTTTAGGCTTGCTCGCCATTTGTGCTCAAGCACACCACTAGTAAGATAGACGCTACTAGTACCAATCACGCGAACTCTCAAGGTCTATATGTATGTGGGTGTGGCCACGTTTACTTTCTGCGCGTTGAAGTACGCATGTGGAAAGGTTTATAGCACTTACACGGGCTGTTTGTGGGTAGGTAGTTTTGCTTGGTGCTGAGTAGTATGGGAGTACTGCAATTGAAGGCTCTGCTGAGACTAGGGTGAGTTTCTCTTGCATATTTAGCTTCTCTTACTTGATTGTATTTACCCATTTCATTGCACAAGCTATACTAATACCTAACTAGATATTTCATTGCTTAAGCTAAACTAACACATAACTAGATATTTCATTGCTCAAGCTATACTAATACATAATAAGATATTTCGTTGCACAAGCTACACTAACACATAACTAGATATTTCATTGCACAAGATATACTAACACATAACTAGATATTTCATTGCTCAAGCTATACTAATACATAACTAGATATTTCATTGCACAAGCTATACTAATACATAACTAGATATTTCATTGCACAAGCTATATTAATACCTAACTAGATATTTCATTGCACAAGCTATACTAATACATAACTCGATATTTCATTGCACAAGCTATACTAATACATAACTAGATTTTAATTTTCCCAGCAAGTTTGTGTTTGTTCTGAGAAATGATTTTGTAATACTAGCAAATCTTCTTAGTTCTAGTTCTATGTTGATTAAAACTTTAGCTCAAGTTTCCAACTGGATTGATGTCGTTTTTTTGGTTTGTTTGTTTGTTTGTTTGTTTTTTGAATTTTTTTGGTTTTTTTTTTGTTTTGTTTTGTTTTTTCACATGCTTATCAAAGTTTCTTATATAAATTTAATGGTTGATGCTGTTATTGTCAGTAAGAGAATGAGACTAATAGAGCGACAATCAATATATGGAGAGGTAGGAGTTGAAATAACATTAACTAGCTATGGGATTTTAGTGGAGTGGAATGTATTTGTAACAATAGAATTTGCTCAAATGGGTGAGATCAGACTGTGCTTGTGAAAGAGATAATATGTATAACTATTACAGAGTGGTGTTAGCAGAACTTTGTGCTTTTGTGCAATGTGCAAATGAGTCAAAACAATTCTTAGATATATCTGCTGCTTCTGCACCTAACAAGAATTACTCCCTTCCTGCTTTGGGGGATTCAATTCAAATAATTTCTTTCTGCAATTTCGTCACACATTAGTCTGGGTGGCACATCAAGCAAAACTAAGCTACTCACGTTGAAGTCGTGATCCACAGTTGAGCTGCGATTGCTCGCTTACGTCGTCACGGCATAAAAACGCTCACGGAATGCAAGCTTTACATGGTCTTCAATGTTGACGTCAAGTACCTGAGTGAGGACAAATCTGATGGGGAGTTCTGTGGTAGAATGATTTCCTCCCACATGAAGCAAACTTATTCATGCTACCCTAGACTTGTCCATGTCATCCTACCCTAATGCATTTTCATTCATTCACACTCATCTTATTCATGTACTTACATTCACACAACCTGAATTTATTCAACCCATACCTATGCACACACGTTCACGTTATTTCTCACCTCACCTTTTGGCAGGTTTGGTATATATTGGCCAGCCTCACTTTATTTGACATATCTCATTTTATCGAAATACACTTGCCTAACGCTCTGCCTAACTTTCCTCTACTAAGAATTAGTAGTAGTACAATAAAATTTAAAACTGTCAATTATACAACAAAATTAGTGACCATGCATGACTGGCGGTGTGTTCAGTGTACCTTAGGAAGATCTGTCTGACAAGTGTCATCAATAGCAACAGTAGTGAACCTCAAGACCATGATAACCCTCTCAGCCAGTCACAGCCATCGGAATCTCCAGTGCCTATTCCAATTGAAGCTCACCAGGGAGTAGTAGAGTGTTTTCCTGATGTCACAGTTGTAAAAAGAATCCCCAAGGCTGCTAGGGAGCTGTGTTGTTGCAAGCTGACAGCCACATTGGAACAAGTTGTGAGTTGGTATGATGTGCCATCATGGAACAGACTTTTCAGTTTCGCTACCAATTGTCTCAGGCTCCCAGATAAAGGTAGTCCTAATGAGCCTTTAGCCAGCAGTCTAAAGACCCAGCTTAAGGAGGAGCACCCCCCTTCCAGACCAAGCAAGCCCAGGCAGTCTAAGATCAAGAAGCGCCGGGACCCTATGGAAACCCTGGCCAGACGGGTTTCCAGGAAGATTGATGCGGGTGATTTGAGAGGTGCAATACGTTTGGCAAGCTCCAATGAGACTCTGGCTGATTATGATGACAGTACATTTTCCGCTCTACAATCAAAGCATCCACCTATAGCATCCAGACTCTACAATCCCCTCCTCAGTCACCCCACGTGCAACCTTTGATATCCTGGCCAGCGTTATCTCAAGGACTATTGGATCCTTTCCAAATGGCTCGGCCGGAGGTCTAGACAAACTACAGCTTCAACATCTCAAGGAACTCCTTGCCTCGGTAGATGATATAGAAGAGTCACCCTTTGTTTCTGCCCTGGTAGCTTTCGCTACTCTAGTGCTTGATGGCCGCACTCCTGAGGAGGGCAGACTCTTCTTTTTTGGGGCCCCCTTAGTGGCTCTTCAAAAGAAATGTGGGGGCGTCAGGCCAATTGCTGTAGGATGCACCCTGAGATGTTTGGTTGCTAAAGTTGCTGGGTTTCAGTTGTGGGTGTTATGGCTGCTTTGCTGGCTCCCCACCAACTTAGATATGGTGTAAGTGGGGGTGCAGAGGCTGCAGTGCATGCTGCTAGGAAGTTCCTTTCTAACTTAGACCCGGAGCACGCCATAGTGAAACAGGATTTCAGCAATGCGTTCAACTCAATCCGCCGGGATAGTATGTTGGAAGCTATCCGTTCCCATGCTCCTTCTATCTATTCGCTAGCTCACTCAGCATACTCTGCTTTGTTGGGGTGACAGAACCATTTCCTCAGCAGAAGGAGTCCAACAGGGAGATCCTATGGGCCCTCTCCTTTTTTGTCACACATGACATCTCGTTGGGTGGTTCCTGTGAGGACATCCTGCATGACCTGGATGTGATCTAGGATGCTGAGAAGCTAGGTTTATTTCTAAACAACAGCAAGTCAGAGATTATCTGTCATGACCACTCCATACGAGGCAATCATCACACAGATTCCAGGTTCTAAAGTGGTTGATCCCGCCCATGCCACCTTGTTGGGGTCCCCACTAGAGTAGAGTCTATATCAGCGGCCCTGGATGACAAGATTGAGGCTCTGGTGAGGATGGGGGAGAGACTAGAGTACCTGACATCACATGATGCATTGGTTCTGTTACGCAACTCTTTTGCCATCCCAGCTTCATTTTGCCTTTCACACTAGTATGCTGTAGTCTATCCATTTCCATCCTTATGTGGGCATGGGAGAAGGACAGCTGAGAGCTCCACTTGGATTCTAGTCTCCTAAGCCAGACCCTTTTCCTAACCGCAAGCGGGGAAAGAAGGTCTGGACAACGCATTCCCTGAATTTGTTCCAGTGGAACTTAATCACGACATATAAGGAAAAGCACGATTATTTCAGTAAACTATGTAAATTACATACCTGCTGATTCTGAACATGTTGTTGTAACGTATTTGTTCTCTTAAATACAATGCTCTGGAAGTCATTCCTGTTTTGATGCAATTGTTCAGTTTAGTATAAGAAGCTATTTGAACCGCTTGTCAACTGAATTCAACATTCAAGCTTTGTCCAGATGTGAAAGAAAGCTTGCAGATTATATTAAATTATTTAACCTAAACATCATTTTAGCCATACTGCAAAACTGTGTGTTGATCGAATTTGTACCACCTTTTCCAGAGCCTGTCACATATAACTGCAATCAACTTATTACATAAACATCAAATTCATGGATGCACCACACTCGAACGTTTATAAACTCAGCACTTTTACTGCTGTAAAGTTCCAAGGATGCCAATGAAGTGCAGCAGCATGGCCAGCCTTATAGATGCACCCCCCATTCCCAGTGTAGCTACTAGGTAAAGGGTCTGGCTTGCGAGAGTAATCGGATTGTACTGGAGTTATTATGTGGCTCCAAATATGATCGCAGTATCTATGTGGTGCAGGCCAATCTAATGATCAAGACTAATTTATTGAACAGGAGGTGGGGTGGTCTTTAATTAAGCCTGAGCAGCTTCAAGTTTTGAAGCTATTGTAAATAAAGATACTCTCTATTCCTTGAGAAATGAACTCGCATTCAATTTGGTGTGTACTTCACACCAAAAGCGATGAGGTATGCACATGGCACCATATTTTGCTTTAAAATTCATTGTCCTATAATCAAGTCTCGAGAATAGTCTTTAGTTGCTATTTTTAGTGAACCAGTGTGTGTGAAATTATTGTGTTTTATACCTACGGCTTAGTAAAAGAAACACCATTAAGTAAACATTTAACAAAGCAAGATTACTGTTGGGTACGTCTACTGTTTAGTATAGGGTGATTTGCATGCAGCACATAGACAGCCAGCAATCTGGAAGCTCTAAACTTATATCTGTGTTAAACTTGTTGCTGTCTGGTGTCATCTGTATGTGTAATTCATCCTTGATCTTTAACTCATGATTATTACAAGCTCTTCTACAACTCTATCTCTTCCCTTTGAATAGGGTGAACTCCGTGCCAAGCATGTTCAGCAATGGCTGATAACTTCTCATCACCTCTCTTACAAGCATCCTGATGTTCTTTCACTCTATGGTTTCACTTAGATGTAATTTTAATATACATGTATAATAACAATTTTTCTTGTTCTAACAGCCAATGTTAATTAAAACTTAACCTGTCGTTTAGCTTCTGCCAAAGTCCTCAGTCAACTGAGGTCGAACTCTCGAATTCAAAACGTTTAGTTAAGTATTAATCAACAATATTGGCTGTTAGAACGAGAAAAATTGCTGTTATATTATAATTGTTTCAGCCTAGAATGACTGAATTGTATATAATTTACCACAGCTGCAGGCCTTACTGCTATAGGGATAACTGGGTACTAAAGGATACAGTATAACTTTGACTTTGATGAGATGTGTGACCTTATTGTGTCTTACCTGACTTAAATGCTGTTTTGATGTCAAAGTCGCTACACACTCTCTTAATACTCTCACTCAATTCTGCTATGTATGGAATAGTAAAAATCAAGTCATTCCATGTACAGTATCTGTGTGATCTCTAGGAGGTAATTGTTTAGAGCCTGCCCTAATGGCTGCATTGTCATAATCATTGCATTGAAGTACTTTGTGTAGGTATTTCTCTTCTTCCTTAAGTTTACACTCATATTAGTTACCCTACTAACTCTCTGATACAAGCCTCTCACTATTCCTCTCTTTACATGATTAGGATGATGAGACTTAAAGTGAAGGTATCTATATCTGTGTGTAGGTTTTCTGTACACAGTGGAAATGTAAGCCTACCATCGCTCTCTCTCTCTTCAATAAACAATCCAGAAAAGGTAGCTTACTATCTTCCTCTGATTCCATAGTCAATTTTATAGATGGTCTTACGGAGTTTAAGTGGTCCAACTAATGTCATATGAGTTCCCTTCTTAACCATTAAAAAGATATCATCTGCATATCGTTTTCATAACTAGAGCTGAGTTTAAAGCTACTTCCTCCAATAACTTCATGTACAAGTTGACCACTACTGCAGAAACAGGAGAACCTCCAACTACTTGTTCATAACAGTTGCCGTTGTACCTGTTGACCTAAGGCTGACCTCTAATAATTCTGTAATGCACTCAGGAAATAGACATGTTCTCTCATCTAGACTTTTATCATTCTGGAGCTTATCTCTGATCACAGATACTACCTCGTCTACAGGGAAAACACATCAAAACTCATTATCATTTCATCTGATCTCTTGCATACTCTATTAACTGTTTGGATGAAAGGTGTTAAACCAATTCATATTTAAGATGTTCTGCACATACTATTGTAATATTTCTGAATCCCATCCAAGAGTACTCTCCATTACTGTTATACTGCTGCTCTCCGCATAATAACAAGATGCCATTTCAACAAAACATTTGACATTACTCTTCACAAAACATTTGACATTACTCTTCACAAAAAATCTGTTAGTCATGTACCTGTGCACTCACACTGAGGTCTGTATAATGTTGATTAGCCCAGCAAAGCAAACTTTTCAACAATTTTAAAGTTGCCCCATTAATTAAATATCAAAATATACACAGAAATAAGTAATTTAAATGTCTATTATTAGAGTATTCTTTAACTATCTAACATCCAGTTGGGGCAACTTTATTCCTCCTGCAGTAAAAAAATAAAATTATAATTATAATTATAAATTCAATATTTATGCTGACAAAATATGTAATAAAATTAAAAATTCAAAGAAAGCTGCTGCGCAGTTGAAAACACATTTTATTTACAATGTGGAACTCAACTAGACAATGTATCGGTTTTGCTACTGATTTATGCTTTGGAAACTATATTATTGGCGAGCAAGTGAAGCGAAAGAGACTATCAGGGGTAACACAATTGAGAATCGAGGATATTTTTTGCCAACAATAATTTTATAATAATAATAAGAAGAAGAAGAAAACTAATAATAATTATTATTACTATTATTATAATAAGAATTATTAACTATTTAATTTTAATGTCACGTACCCTCAGCCATATTTAGATTAAGAATGTATAGAAATAACAAAATGATCGCCATTTTGTTACTGCACTTTTTTATCACAAGAATAACGCTACTGCTACTCATGCTAAGTTAAAGCCGCTTAGTGGGTGTGGCCCTGCTAGCTAGTCCCCCATACCAGTGTTCAGCGAAGCCTTGTGTAAATACGCTAAAGGTTAGCTACACAGTAGTAATGTGCTTCAGCACTCATTTGAGCGAGCCATTGCAGCACAGTAATTCACAAAACGTTTTCAATTTGACTAAAAATTATTTTCTAGTAATGATAGTCTGTCAAGTATAAACAAGTCATTCCAATTACTAATTAACAATTAACAAAAAAACATGCCATTTGTTGCTGTTTTTTATTATGTAGTTACTTATAGAACAACAACAATTGAATTTTGTGTGTAATGTACTAGTAAATGCAATAAGCATTATGATCTTGATCCCTGTTATGGTATGGGACATGCCTAGAAAGTTTACATTAATAAAACTTTAATCAGCTTAAGAGATCCATTGTAATAATGCAAACTGAACAACCTTGAATGTTAATTCATCAATTACATTTGTCATCATCTATGAATAATGCACAATTATTTTCCTGCAGTAGCTACTAAACAATTTCATGTGCTTTCTATTGGATATACTTCTAGAAGATTAGTAAAAGTCTTATTACTGACTCCAACTTCCTGATTTGGGTCCTAATGGTGTCTATTGCAGATATTACAGTTCCAAGTCAGTAGCTATCATTTTAAACACAGCAGAAAAAATTCAGAAAGCTGAAAAAAAATCAAATATGCACTGTATTGTTACAGTGCCCAGCTTTCTATTGGCTACTCAGCGTTTTCAATAAGGGTAAATTCTATTATCAATGGTGAAACATGACAAAATATTCAATCATTACAAAGAAGTATAATAACTGATTCAATTAATTATTTTTTAAATTATTTTTTATATCTTAAAAACTGGTATTACTTATTATTTATTTAATATATTTGCCAATAATAATGATAAGTTTTATTATTATTATTATTATCATTATTATTATTATCATTATTATTATTATTAAAGATAGAACTATTTAATTTTAATGTCACTTACCCTCAGCCATATTTAGATTAAGAATGTGTATAAACAACATAATGATCCCCATTTTTGTTACCCCACTTTTATCACGAGATAAATAGATAAACGCTACCACTACTCACGCTAAGTTAAAGCCGCTGAGTGTGTGTGGCGTGCTAGCTTGCCCCACAGCAATGTTCAGCGATGCCTCGTGAAATACACTAAAGGTTAGCTATGCGCTAGTAATGTGCTTCAGCACACATTACACGAGTGAGCCATTGCCCACAGTAATTCACAAAACATTTTAAATTTGACTAAATCACTTTTCCCACTAATGACAACTTGTGTAGTATAAACAAGTCATTCTGATTATAAATTAACAAAATTAACGGGGCGAGTTTGCTTTGTCCTGTTTTTAATTATGTAAGGCAAAACGTTTAATCATTACAATAGTAACCACTTGGCAGGGTTCTATCTAGGAATTTTCGTTTGGGGGGGAAGATCAAGCAACTTTGCAGACCAGATGGAAAACAGAGTCAGGATATTAAGAATATTTTTTTATAATTTAAGAGACAAATATATCAATGAAAATTACTGAATGCTTAATAATTTAAGTTTTAAGAAAAGGTGATTCTAATGCACAATGTTAAACTGATATTTTTCTAGGCTTAGAATGTTTGTAATGATCTAAAATGTCTTCTAGAGTTCATTTGATAACTGATCTGGACCTTCGATGCAAATTCTCATGGCATTCCAGTGTATTTTCACCTATTCTGTTACGAAGTCAAGTCTTGATAGCTTAATGCTACTAAAAGTTCTCTCAACTGTAGCAGTGGTGACAGGCAACACTATCAGGATTGCTGCTAATCTAGCTAGATTAGGAAAAGAGGTTTTCGTAGACATATAGAGCAAAGCAAGAGTGATATTTAGGTGGTGCTCTGAGAGTAACAAGAGCCCCGAGGCCTAAGGTGTCTTTTCAGAGCTTCAGGCTTACCTCACTTTGGTTGAATTTCTGACTCATTTAATTCATCGAAATCATCCTTGAAATACTTAATTTTTTTTTTTTCCCCATTACAAAGATAACACACAATTGAATTGAACTTGCAATTCAGTAAGGAAGCCTGTCTCAGTGAGTTTTGTGGTACTAAAATATAATTGCAGTCTCATTTAAATGTCACAAAAAACTAAAGCCTTGCCCTCATAAGCATATAACAACAACAAAAATAAAACATTCTTGCAACATTTTTGGGGGGGGAAGCTGAGATGTTTGGGGGGTGAAGCTACCCCCCCCCCCCCCCCCCACTAGATAAAACCCTGCTTGGCCTAACTTTTTGACTAGGAAAAGAGTGTTTATACCACACTTTTTAGCTTAGCCCTCATATAAAAATGTTGTACTCACGCTAAGTTAAAGCCGCTGAGTGTGTGTGTGTGTGGGTGCTAGCTTGCCCCACATCAATGTTCAGCGATGCCTCGTGAAATACACTGAAGGTTAGCTATGGGCTAGTAATGTGCTTCAGCACACATTAGAGTAAGCCATTGCCCACAGTACTTCACAAAACATTTTAAATTTGACTAAATCACTTTTTCTTCCTTTTCCCACTAATGACAGCTTGTGTAGTATAAACAAGTCATTCTGATTATAAATTAACAAAATAAACGGGGCGAGTTTGCTTTGTTCTGTTTTTATTATGTAAGGCAAAAGGTTTGATGTTACAATAGTAACCACTTGGCCTAACTTTTTGACTAGGAAAAGAGTGTTTATACCACACTTTTTAGCTTAGCCCTCATATAAAAATGTTGTAGTAATTGTAGGGAAGCTTAAAAGTCTTTGTTTTTTAAAACTTTTCACTTACATTATACAAACACCAGGTTAACATTTTAATTAGTGACTTGACTATTATGGGTGATGGATTTTCAATTAAGTACAATACTGTTGCTAGGAGCATAGCTCTGACCTGCCTCAGCCACTAAACTCAGTTACAATAACAGCTAATGAAAATCATTAGATGCAATCTCTCTTTCACAGTAATTATTTAAAAATGAACGATAAAAAATATTATGTGGGCATTCACCAGAATTAAAAACCCCAAGCACTGTGAGATCAAGCTTCAACAACCAAATGACAAACTAATAATTCATATACCTATTTATACATAATGGGTATTGCTATGCTACCAGTCTTACTGTCAACAGAATAATGGAAAATTTCTTGGCCAGCACTGGGGAGTGTGTAGTGAATTCTGGCTGCACTTAGGCACTTACATTACTTATGTTCACTTAGATAACTTATGTTTTCACTTAATGTTCTCATTCACTACATTCCCTTGTTGCTAACTCTCACAATCATATATAACCATACTTGTTCATTCATCCCATTCTGTTACTGAGTTGTTCGACTTGATAAAAAGATTAATGATTTAGTAGCATACCCTGCTGGCTGATAATCATCTCTTTGGGGTATCCTACATTGGTGACGTCGACGTTCCTCTCGACGCCCCTTCTACTTCATCAATTCTGGAAGACCCTTCACGTTCGCCTAAACTCCTACACCAATGGCAGACGAGCCTGCAACCGTTTCTGCTGTTAGCATCAAACTGCCACCGTTCTGGCCTGCTGACCCCGAAGTTTGGTTTGCACAGGTTGATGCACAGTTCACCACAAGAGGTATTACAGAGCAGAAGACAAAGTTTGACTATGTAGTCAGCTCGCTAAGTCCTACTTTATCTAAGTGCATAAGTTATCTAAGTGCCTAAGTGCAGCCAGAATTCACTACAAGTGTATCCAGGACCACCAAACTCTACTACTGAGCTTCAGACAAGCAATTGCCTACCTAACAAACCAATTTGTATTATTTTAGTAACGGACTCACACAGCTAATTGATTAAGCTTGCGACTATAGAGTCTTGTCGTGAGGCTAGCCTCTCTCGCTAATTGACCAATAGGCTGAAGTCTCTTAGGATTTGGTCTGGCCTCAAATAAGGTCTGGGCGGATCCTAAAGGATTTCAATATATTTCGTCCATAAAATAACCCCCCCCCCCCCCCCCCCCCCCCCCATTTTTGTAGCTACAGCCCTGTTGACATTAAGTAAGAGACTAGTGGAGACTTTGATGACTGCTGGAGACAGTTGTAAAAAAAGAGATATTGATTAATTAGCTTATAATCATTTCTGATCTTTAAAGGCCTGTACAGTCTCTTGCAGTAGCCTGGTTTCTTAGTCCCACATAGTTTGTATTTTCTTGTGCTCTCTAGTTTGAGACTAATTTACAGTCTTTTAAAGTCCCTTGCAGTCCCTCATTCCAACTTTACCCTGCCTCAAAATAAATGGCCATTTATTCAGTCTGTTTTGATTAAAGAATTGAAAGACTAGGTACAGTTCATATTTTAAAGTTAGCTGACTATGTTTACAAACTTCACATAATTCCATTATCAATTTTTGTATTTTAACCTTTAGTTAAAGTCCCTTTATAATATACTAGCTAGAACCACATTAAATAAGCATGTACAGTACATTCCTATGTACTGAATCCATGGCACTACAGTAGAACCTCAGTAATCCTATAATGCTAAGTGTATATCGTAATAAGTATATGATAGTAAGTAAACTTTAGTAAGAATACTTCCAGGCATCAAGGGACCAGAGCCAATGGAAGCCCCAGTAAGAAACCATATCACTTTCATTACACTAAGTACTACTGTATACTGCCTTAGATATCACAGCTTAGCTTCATGAACAGAAAAAAATGAACATAAAAAGTATAATGGATTTTTTTTTAATCTTAACTACATCATGGGTTTTGAATCAAAATATTATATAGGAATTATTATTTACCAAATGCTTTATTGCTCCAATTCCATTGTATAAACACAATAACTGGACCCAAGTAATTTCCCAAATTCCTTGCCCAATATTACCAAATAAAAATTAAATGAATAGAAATAAACGAACAAATGTATATTAATAAATAAATGTGACGCATGCGCATGGAAAAGAAAGCAAACTTGGTCTAGTTAAACTTCCAGAAAAACATCTTCGGAGCTCAATTATGTGGACTTTAACATATTTGAGAGTATACTGATATTAACATTTACTTAGACACACACTTGATGCAATAAAAGAAAGTGGCTAGTTAGTGTTTACTAAAAATGTTATTTAAAAGAGTTAACGGAACACTTAACAATAATGTTAAAAACTCAAATAAGAGATTCACAAACTGCGAAAAATATTCCAATGAACAAAAATATTACAAAAAATGGTTCATCTGTATAAATTTTGATGCTGGTGCCCCAAATACGTGGGATGAAATCAAAGTGGATGTCTTTCTCAATTTTCTGCATACTTGCAAATGCAAATCTGCTGGCTGATCTGTTGAATCGCTTCAGCTGGTTTTTACGCAACTGTGCAAGGTATTTTTTATGTCCTTGATTCATTGCAAGTGAACACAAATATGGAATGAGAAGTAGAAACAGCTGATTCAAATTGTAAACCAGATATGAAATCTCAGAAAAATCATAAGTAGCCTCAGAATCACTTTCCTTACTCCACGCTTGTAAAATATGATCAGCACTGAGAGAAGTACCAATGAAAAATAATATCCAGGGTAAAATAAACCACGTCTCAAATATGGTCAGAATGTTTTCTACAATGTTGCCTTTCATAACATATGCTTTAGATCTAAACTGATGATCTGCACTCACAACTTCTCTATCTTTCAAAATACTCTCGTAACTATCAGAATTTGATAGTGAAGAAGACTCCCCACCTTCGTCTCGTACTTCTTCATCACTTTGCTGCCAAATATATGAAGTGGCTAATGTTGCAATAATGAACAAACTCTAACTGCTACATCATAGCCATATCTTATAATATCTAAAATCCAGTAAACGATGTACACTTGGTAAGGATATGCATTGCACCCTTCGACCTGACTATCACGCAACTCTAGGGTTATGCCCAGTGAGGCCACAGCTAATGAATGAACAGAAATATATATTGATATAGTCAAAACTGCTATTAACAAAATGTTTTTTGAGCGAAGCTTGGAGAAAAAACTTTGAAAGAAATTATAAACAAAATACTTCCTATTTGCCGTAAAGAAAAACTTATAAATTTGAATTTCAATGATTAAAGCTTCAATAAACCGTCCTATAAATAGCAGCGAATAGATGACTAATGTGAATATATATCTTGGATCTGACATAGACAAAGTGCTATTAAGCACCTGGCAGAAATGAGATATTTCTCTTGGAAAAAAATGACGAAATAGATACAGGGGGCACTTGATTAGCAATGCTGCTTGTACAATTGCCACCAGCAAAAAATACAGCACTTTCCATTTGAGACCAATAATATCTCGCTGTTTTTTCTATAAATAAAAGACAGAAAAGAAATATGCCAACTAGTATGCATATACATTTACGTGTAACTATATCATGAGCAAAATAGCTACATCAGGGTTGAGTTGATTAGTTTTAATCCATTTGATATTATCCAAAATAAAGTAAATGCTGTTTATTATTCTTCCCACTGTTTTTATGCTGTGGTCATGCCTCTTACTCAGCACCTATTTGGTTAAAATATTACTAAGTTTACAATTATTTGATCACAGAAAGCTATACAGCAAAAAAAAAATGAATAAATTTATCTATTTGTCAGAAACTTACCAGCTACAAATAAAATATGGCATTCTGATCTCTAGAGTAGCACTTGAAACAGTTGTACTGGACTCAGATTCACAATCAACACTTAGAAGTCTTCTCAAACTACTCATGCATAGTCAAATAGTAAGTTAGTCTGGCTAAATAATTCTACTTCTCTTTTAAGTTATCAGTATATGGATCAGTGGAATAGGAAGTAAAGGGGCAAGGGAAAGAGGGGAGGGGGGAGGGGTGGCCAATGGCCCCCCTCTATATGAATGTATTCATAAGTTTGCTCTAAACAATATTTTTCTTCTTCCTACTCCATTGTGGATGATGCTCCTGTTCAATTAAATGTTATGTTATTTACTTCTATTCAATATGCTACACTCACATACTGGTTCTTTCAACTTAAAAATAAATAAATAAATAAACAAAATAAATGATAGAATGATGTAACTATCATCAAGAGAGCACAAGACAAGTTAATTCTGAATGATAATAAAGTTTATTTGATGTACATGTGCAGACATGATTCACAGAAGAAACTACAGCTTGATAGCTATAAATTATGTACATGCTTTGGTGAGTGCTTGCCTACTCTAGACAGCATATTTCACCCACATTCCACTCAAGGTTGTGTCCTCATAGCTCAGTATGGCGCAGTTAAATTTATATTTGCTGCTCTCAAGGAAATGACTAAATATAGATGGCAAACATGATAATCAATTCAGCTCTAGTTCATGAATTGTTCTTACAATTATTGCAAATGACATTGTTGATTCAGATCGCTTCCCCTCTTAACCTCATTAGCTACTTCCAATACAATCTCGTACAAATGTTTCTTCCTCTTAGTCCTTGTCACACAGACACTAATTGTATCAATATAAGCTATATACGCTAGCTTTAAGTATTTCTCCTTGGCACATTACAACACTTAATACTACTACAGTAGCTGCACACCCCCATTTCACTAACCTCCTCAACTGTCACGGGTGGAGGAGTCCCTCGACCAACCCTGCATAAACTAGGCTCCATAGCAAGAAAACCTTTAAGCTCCAGTTAAAAAAAAAATGCCCGCCCTAAACTGCTGCACAACCCTCTTTTTAACTCCGCGTAATCCATAAAAAAAAATTAGTGGCGGTTGAGATCTGGATTTGACTATGTCTTGCAGCGGAAATTCTTGCAGCAAATTTTTGAGCAGTAAAACTCGTGGGAAACTATTCTTCTTTTTCTTAGCCGCCGCTGTTTTGTTCATTTTCTTTTTGAAAGCTGTGTCTTTTCGGTTCTATCGGTTCTTATTTGTTCAAAATGAGGTTAACGTCCACAAATGTTTAACAAAGCATTCCAGAAGATATTTTTATCTGCTGATATTTTCAATTATTATGTTCCCTTATTTTCTTTTGGGAATTGTGATTCCATCGCTTGGTGTATATCAAGAAATTGAGCACTCTGCAAGGCTAGAAGAATGTTACAGCCACTATCCCCAAATATACATAACATACTGTGTGATTAACTTGTTCAGATACATGTCAGCCTATAGTGTACGTATCTTGCTCGTTTTCACCACCTTAGCCATCAGCAAATTTTGGTTCCCAGATTATGAAGTTCCAGCTCACACCAGTAGTGGACATGTTCAGTGTGATTTAGATGCCACTCTGGATTATATTGTAGTTAGCAGACTTAATCCTAACAGTGAGACACGATCTCAGGATAATAAAATATCAGATGAATCTGAAAATAAAGATAATTTATCTTCTTCGGATATACCACCAGAAATAGGGGGTTGTGGTAATATTCAGGCGAAATTGGAAGTTAAGGCTTATAAAAACTGGAAAGCTGTCAGTGAGGACTTTCATCAACGCACAATGGCTTACAGAAGCATTGGAAGGCAAGTAATGCTCATTCAAGACCTTTTCCAAACATGGTTTATCATACCGTGGATTGTTTATTTAATGGCATCTTCTCTGAAGACATACAACATCCTTCGTCCTTGGAACCTTGATGATGATGGTAATAGCCCACCCTCTAACATACCACATCTTTACTATTTGCTTTATAATGTCAATCAATTTATAACTCTCTTGCTACCATTCCTCTGTGCGAAAAAAATTAATACTTATCACCAGAAATATTACAATACCATTAGAGAGTCACAGTTAAAGAAGTTCTGGGACAACCCTGATCAACTCTCTCTGGCAAGACAATTAAACATAGAAAAAGAAGACAATTATGACTTTGTACCAAGAATTGTATTGACTAAAATCTCCATCAATATCAGTTCGCCTTTGTATATAATTCTTTTACTAGCAGGACTGTTTTTATCTGTATCAAAGTCATTACTTAGATAAGTATGGCCCTTTTTCCATGTGTTTCTATTAATGTTTTTTCGTTCTGACTTTTAATGTACTTGTACATTTTATGCTGACAATGTTGCTGTTTGTAATGTTTACACTCGCTAAATCTTATTGCAATGTTATTGATTTGATTATGATCCAGTAATGAAGAGAATGTTACAAATTCCATAAAATCTGTGGGGCCTGTCTTCAGCTTAAATTGAAAACAGCCTCATGCATTTAATGCATTCCATGCAATCCCCGGGGACTGTCCCTCTGGTTAAATTGAAAACAGCCTCATGAAGCAAGTGAGACTATTGAAAGCATCAGAATAGTTTGTGGGGATTGATGATGTGTGTCAGGCTATTGTGGGTTGTGTTACTATGGCTTCATCTATTAATGTAACAAATGTAAATAATGGAAAAATAGTCACTTAAAGTACTGTATTGCTATTTCCAGGGATGTGCAAATTGATACCATCCAGCTTTAGGCTATGTAGCAGCTAGATTGTTGCTAGAATGTACAAGTACATAGCAATCCAGCTGCTGCAAAATACACAGTCACTTAAAGTACTGTATTGCTATTTCCAGGGATGTGCAAATTGATACCATCCAGCTTTAGGCTATGTAGCAGCTAGATTGTTGCTAGAATGTACAAGTACATAGCAATCCAGCTGCTGCAAAATTGAAGACTGTCAATAGCTGAATTTCAGGTGGAGGTTGATGTTTAAAATGTCCCATAAGCCTTTGTCTATTAGTTGTTGCTGTTGTTGTTTTTCAGGCTAAATAGCAGGGGTTGGGGTGGGTGGGTGGGGGGGGGGAATCTGATAAGTTAGTAACTTGATTGATATTCAATATTCTTCATTGATTTTGAAATTACTAATACAATACAGAAGGTAGAGATGGCTTTCCACTGAAAAAAAGACATGTCATGATTTAAATGAAAAATCACAATCAAATGTTTAGTTTTCAAAGTTGACCAAACCTTCTCAACTCTATGATGACTCAAATCATATTTTCAGCCAGCCCTTGTTACCTAATTTGAACGAACTGATGTACTACATTACAAAGGGTAAAATTAAGGTTTACCAACAGCTATAGATTTTGTTGAACTAAATGAATGTGGAAGGAAATATTTGGGTACAATTGGAACTTGTTCTTATTTATAAAGCCTGCTTATATTATAAGACTGAATTTTGTCTCTGTGCTTTAATTTAATGACAACTATAGTCAAGTAATTTATGTTCCTCTGCCTGTGAGTCTTTATCCAGGTCTCCACCCTGAAATTTTAAAATGGGAATAAGGAATAATAATTTAACTAAACCCAATAGGATTACGTGATCAGATAAACCAAATTTTACCATCATAAAGTTCAGTCACAAAAAAATTATGATTCAAAAGTAAGCTGACTTTTTCATTCTGCATAATATATGCCTCTAAATGAACAGCTTGTGCTCAATTTGAGTGTACTCCAGTGATCTTTTGAAGGCAAGTCTTGACCATTCAATAACGATGAACATGAGTAGCAACACTTTTTGAGTATGATAATATGCTACAGAAATTAATGGGAGGCAGGCAATCAGATAAAGCTAATCATTTACCCACTCTTCTTTACTTTCTACTGAACATATAGTGTGTGTGTGTGTGTGCATGTGTGTGTGTTATTAGAGCACAATGACTTGGATTGTAGGCTTAACAACCTTTTTTTTTACAACAAGAACTGATCAAATTAATTTAAATCAGGTAGCATATTTTATCTCAGGATATGGAACTTACTTATTTGTCTTATGTTGCAAATGAACATTTACTATTTTATAAAAAAAAATTATCAGCTTCAGTTGGAGAATGAAGGAAAGTAAGCCAATATAAACACGTACCTCTCATTATCTTCTACCCTCCTGAATCATGTCAGGTTACCATTTATAAGTGGTAGTCGCTGCCACCACAATTCAAATGTGGCTGTTCTGCACAGGTCTCTGAAAAAATACCTAGTTAGTTCTTTAATACTAAAGACAAGCACACACAACAATAAAATATATATAACAAACTCACACAATGCAACAAGCACATGATACACTACACATTCGATGTTTAATAACACGACACATGAATTCACATGAATGTACGCCTAACAAGCCTCAAATTGTTCCCATATTCTTCTCATCTTTATCCTTGTTCTTTCCCTTTACCTCTTTGACTCATATTGAGCAGGCCCTGCACTCACCCCTACCATTTAGCTGCCTTGACAACCAATATGCCACCTCCTCACTCAAGATATTAGCAATACACTCTGTAGCTACACACAATTGGAACAGCCGCCAAATTTGAAAAGTGACCATCACCAAGTGCAGTCTCACCAACATGCTCATTGATCATATCCTCGCAATCATTTTGTCTTCCTCAAACAATACTAAATATTATTCACCATCTGACTCACTCACCATGTCACCACTATAAAGATTATAGCATAGGTTTATGGCTGATATCTTTTTTTCATAGTCTCTTTAGTAACTCACACTTAATGACTTGGCAAGGTTAATAACATGAAAGTCATACCCAAGTTCAATAGGTTTCTTTCCTTGGCTTGCTGGCTAATAAACATTTCCCAGACAACATTTTAAAGCAATTTCTGATCAGCACACTATTCACAATTATGATATCATACCTCTGCATATACATTAGTGGTCCCATCATATCACCTTGTCTTGAATGAGTTTCCAATGACTTCTTTAACTGTAACGATCTTTTAGGAGACTAGTGATGAGATGATAGCATCAGTGTCATACATCACTCATTCAATAGGTCCATCTATCACTGTACCATCAAGCCTTTGTCTTCCTCACTGACACTTGCTCTAAGAAGAGGTGGAACTTCTTTTGCCCATTCACAGGTTCAATATTAATTGTCTTCAGTTTCAGTTGTTATTGTTATTGTTGTTGTTGTTTCATTGTTGTTGTTTTTGTTGCTTTGTTTTCTTTTTTTGTTTTATTTTTTGTTTTTGTTTTTCATTCTTCCTAAGTGATGAATCCTCCGGTTTAAAACCTTTTGTTCTAATCATTTTAATTTACTTTATAAATTTTCGGCAACAATGAACATATCTTTTTAATACAGAAGATATAGTAAAAATGACTCTAACTCTATAATAATGAGAGCCTCAAATCACAATTTCACACATTTGTAAGAAACTAATGTGCTTTTCCATAACGGTATCTTTGCATGAGGAAGGAATCATGTTAACCATAACAGTATGTGTGTGTACTCAAGGAGTATGAGGTTTGCACCGAGGTAGAAACTTGAAGTGTCAGGGTTACACATCCTAGCTTCTAGCATAAAGAGTACTCAAAGTTGTAAGATATAATAGTAGAAATGAAGCCCTTCTATAAGCAGAACACATCAACTCACTTCAAACAAATATCAACATTCATATGCTTATCAAAATGGCATTAGAATGAAAAGACACTTAGTTGTCTGGTGCAATGAGGTTCACTACCATAATGACTGTGAAAAAACCAGAAAACCCTGTTCCACCCACTCACTAGCTTTATAGAGAGTGGTGTGCCATAGTGTTTGTCTCTGCCACTGTATAGGGGTTAGAAATAGCACTCAGGGCATGTATGCACATTCTCCAGAACATAACGATACACACATCAAATAATTAAAAAAGACACAGGTGCGAGAATTATACATTTGCCTTTTACCAGACTTTCTTTATTCACCATATTCTAGCTATTGACACAAAAATTCTCATGGTTTCAAGTTTAATTGTGTAAAACATACCTTTAGTCATACAACACTAGGTAACCACAACCTTTAAACTTTTTCTTCTATAACATTGTAACATGTAGGTGTAGCAATAAGAGTGATATAGCTATTTCCAATCTTCAATCTTAATTCCAAACAAAGTTCAAGTTTAATTGCTACTTGCAAATAAAGAAGACATTCACAGTAATATGTGACAGGTAGCTATTACACACAACTAGGCATATCTACAAAAATAAGGAATAGAAAAGTGTTAATAATTATTGATAAACAATTAAATAGGAAGGATAGGTGTGAGTGCTATCATATGTGATATAAATTCGTGTTCCACAAGTTTTTCCAGTTACACAGTCATACAACAATTCCATTTGACTATCCCCATTTATCAGAGGTTGCCGTTTTGGAGGCCTCTTATGTACATTGTTCTGTTCAGAGAAAAATGAAATTCCTGTAAGTACTGAAGCTGCGAACATTTCCTTCATAGCTCCATTCTTGTAGGCATAGCTGTCTGAGTATCTCGCATTCTCAGCAAAGTAACTGCCATGACCCCATAATCCTTGTCTGGAACAACGTGCATCAAAGCCAGTGTTGCTTCTATATATTTCTTCAGGAGAAGTTGTTCTGGTTCCATGAAACAATAACTTTTCATTTAGTATTCCGTCATTGTACTTTTTCATTTCTTCACTGCATTCCCTGTACTTTTTCCATACTAATTTATTTTGAATTCTATAGATTTTGATCACAGCTGAGTTAGGTAAAGTTAAATGAAACCGGTTGCATATTGTATCATACTCCTCACATTCAACTTCACGATCTAGTAAACAAACATTAACTTCTTCATCATCCTCCATTTTGTCCCAGTTATCTGGAAATTCAGCTAAAAAAATATGTATATATATATATATAATATAAATAATACATATTTCATGAGTCAGAGTGTGATATTTCACAAGCAGGCTAATTTATTTTCAAGAGCCAGAGGTGAGTGACAATAAAGCCTGAGAGTGAAGTATCTGAGCCATATCTCTCCAACCAAGTGTAAAAAGTGGTTATTCTATACTAGATATCTTCACTGCTGTAGTTTGCACTAGGACTGGTAACTCCACACCCCCCAGCCTATGTTAGCAGCTGCTTTAACACGATTGGGTAGGCTACACCTGAGGAAGGTAGCTGTAAAAACCTGGAAAACTGGTAAGCTAGGCCTGGTTGCTGAGTATGGAAATACAGCATGTGACTTAACACCCAGAAATGTCATGTACCTAAAAATAACATTGTGAAGATATCTAGGGTGGAATATATAGTACTTATTAGATGAGTCAGAGTGTGATATGGCAAATTAATATTTCACAAGCAGGCTAATTTATTTTCACAGCTAGAGGTGACTGAAAATAAAGCCTGAGAGTGAAATATCTAGCCATATCACTCTGACAAATGTAATAAGTAGCTTATTCCATGCTAGATATCTTCACAGAAGGTTATCTTCACAGAAGGCAGTTTGTACTAGGACCAGGTAGCTCTAGGTGTGAGGTTGGCCATAAAACTCTCTAGGAGCTCCCCACAACCCCAGCTGATATTATAGTAGTTGTTCTAACCTGGTAGAGTAGGCTTCGCTAGAGGAAGGTAGCTGTAATAACCTGGAAAACTGGTAAGTCTGGCACTGGTTGCTATAACTACTAGGGTAACTGGGTGTATGATATCGGCCATTTTAAATTAATTATTACAAGGAAAGTGACCAGCTAATGGAAATCACTTACCAGCAGATAGAGATGATCTCAGTGATGATCTAAACTTGGGGTCAGGAATAACTGCCATATTCTTCAGTATTTCATTAATTTTGAGCGTATCCATCAGTTTAGCTACAGAAGCCAATGCTTCTCTGGCATCATGTACTGTATATATTGCAACTGGAGCACACGGTGGATTGTGAGCATTAGGGAACCGACATTTAGTATCAAATACGGAAACTGTCATCACCGCTTCACCACAAACATCAAGTAAATGTCTACCATCAGTTTCCTTCATATTTTTAATAATGTCAAGTAACTGTACCAAGTTTATAGTACCATTGCTCTGAAAATAATGACCTTCATCTATGTAAGCATAGTATATTCCCATTAAACACTTCATCACACTGTCATGACTGAGGAAACACACCAAGGAAGGATGCTTACAAGTAGCACTGACTTCAGTAGAGCATGCATCATGACCATAAATATCTTGAGCAGCTGTGTAGTCTTCCATTGCTTGACCTAGCCAAGCTCTCGCTTTAGGTTCACAAAAGGGAGGAACTCGATGTACTTCAGTTGGAGGCCGACTGAAGCGTACTGAAATAGGCCTTGGTCTAGATGTGGTTACTGAACTGGGAATAAAGGTAAACCGAGAAAGTGGTCTTGTCAATTTTCTTAAAGAAGAACTAGCTGCAGAAATAGGATGAGTAGTTTGAGAAGAATGACTACTTGTTCCACTTAGACCACCAATAGCTGGAGAAGATTGAGTAGCCCCACTTTGACCACCATTAGCTGGAGAAGATTGAGTAGCCCCACTTTGACCACCATTAGCTGGAGAAGATTGAAAAACTCCTATTGCTGCAATTTGATTAGGAGTTGCAGAAGTTTGAGCATTTCTACTTGGTCCATTAAGACCTGGAGTAGTGGACAAGTGTCCTTGTATGGACCCAGATTGACAAAAATGTGGATCAGGTGCTACAGTACCTTCTGAATCAGAAACCAACTTCTCTTTTTTACTTTCTTCACTACCTTCCTGTGATTCTCCATCACTTGGAGGAAGTACGTTGTCTTTACTGCATTCTACAAATTGGAAAGTAGCTGCAGCATAAACGTCTCTAGCAATGTTGCCTACTTGAAGCTGATAATGAAGGTGTGCTAATATACGACATTTGATCATACTTCTGGTACAACCAGAAAACACATCCATGGATTTGTGTAATTTATTTATCCATTGTTTCATCTCTTTAACTGTACTTGGAGTGGCTACCAAGATTACGGGCTTTGCAAATAAAAATCCTTTCTTCTCCAAGCTATTTATCTGAGGTATAGTCAAAAGTTTAAAAACTTCTAAAAGAGAAACTTCTCTTTCTTCAGCAGTATCATCTTTGTGAGTAACAATTTTTATATTTCGTTTAGTTATTTCGTCCTCTTGCATCCATTTGTAGTCACACACAACTTTAGCATATATAAATGAGGCTTCAGGAGTGTAGTATATTACAGTTTCACCACGATCATAATTCACAATTACAAGAGCTTCTTTAGAATGACATGAAAATGACGCTTTACTGCCAATTTCATGATAGGTAATTTCATGTTTTGAGTCTGCAGAATATTCAGTCACTTGTTTATAAGTCAAAAATCCTTGAATTTCCTCAGGAGCACAAATAAACAAGCTAGCAATATGTTGTTCACTTCTCAGTGAACGTCCCAAAACTTTATTTATTTCAGCTGAAATTTCCTCGAAAAGATCATTTACATCAAACTCTTGAAAATGTGGATAAATATACAGAATTCCATCTTCAGAAGACAGGAAACAAAGTTTTGTATCATCTTCACTCTTTGAAATATATGAGTCTCCTTCGTACAGAACAGTGACTGGAGGAATAGCTAAGCATGCCACTTCATATTTCTCAAACATTTTCAAACTTGCTTTGAAGCTGCCAGTTGGATTGTCTTGGTGATCATGATAATATATACGACACATTCCATTAAAGAACTCTGACGATGTCAAAGTTTCAATTATTCTGTGAGGATATTCACAACGGTCTCGTCTCTTGTTTCCCCAAAAAAGTTCATCCCTTTCACAGCGAACATTTTTTTTTTTTAAATTCTCATGAAGTACTTCCTTTACTTTGCTGCTCAAAAGTGGTACATTAAGAGTCTTTGGTGGGACCCTGCTGCCCATTTTATCAGGATCAGGTGCTAATAGAAATTTATATGAAGTAGATATTCTATGTGAAAACCATTGAGCATCATTGTAAACTAGCTGCTTTGCAGGAAGCAGCTGATATTCTTCACTTAAATATGGTCCATCATAGGAAGCTAACCCAACAGTATCACCTTTACGAAGACAATCTACTAGAGAGTTAAACACATATTGAGCAAGTTCTTTATAACTTTCACATGATTTTGTTAAATCTCCTTCTGTGGCTTCTTTTATATCTTTAAGTATTTGAAGATAACTAGCGGCAGTTGGCCTGTTCTGAACTCCAATGCAGTCGATAAATTTTGTGTAACCTAAAATTTTTCCTTCTAATGTGTAGCAAAAGGGACTCAAATCAAATGGTGAACTTTTTTGCTGTAGAGCATGTCGAGATTTTACAGCTTTCAGCAATCCCTCCGATTCCACTACAATACACTTTTCATCTTTGAGTCTGTTCAGTGCTTTGTCATCCAAATATCTTTCAAAAAATTCATAGTGCAGCAATACAGTTTGGTACATTTTAGAAACACAACCATCGCTGCTATTGTCTGACATCCATGAGTGACTATCAATGCCACTGCACAAATGAAGTAAGTTTTCAGCCACGATATCTGTTATAAGTGGATATACAATCCCCAAATGTTTGACTATGCTTATATCCATTCCTTTTAAATTATCACATTGCTTGGGAAGAGAGCAGTGTTTATGGAAAGCTAGCTTTGAATGGTCATAAAACACAGACCCATCAAAACAAGAAAGGGTGTTTTGTATTGATTGTAATTTGAATTTGTCTTCAAGAAACTGAATGTCACTTTTTTGATTGGCATCACTTAACAAGAATGGGATCTTAGAAGCATTCTGCAAAAATGGAACTAGAAATTTATCATCAGTAGAAGCTTTAGAAATTATCGTACTGAATTCTTCATACAGCATTTTCGATTTTTCTGGCAATTTATCCCGAGAATAAATTGAACACGATTCAATAGTCCTTGCTTGATGCAACCACTCTTCATAAGTTACTTTAGATTGCAATCCCAGAGTGCGTAGAAGAGGAAGGTGAGATGCTTCACACCACAACTGACTTGGAAGATCCCCTTTCCTAAAAACAGAAAAAAACTGGACTTCTGGGTCATAGAGCTCACTGGCACACACTGAATTATCACCATGCTGCAAAAATGGAGCATTCTTTAATAATTTTACAGATTCCTTCCTTAGCTCTTTAAAAATATATGTAAAATGTGTTATTCTATCTTTCTCTGTCAGATTTCCAATACGAGGGATTACATAGGAAGAATAAAATTCCTCCGATTCAACCATCAATGATGAAAATTTAGGGATAACTGCTTTATATACAGGTACCAAGGCTTTTTCTGGACTTCGTAATAATATCAACTGAGTTGATTGCTCAATAGTTTTCATCCCACTAAGAGGAATCCCATGTGGTACTACTAGTAATTTACAACCCTCGACAGCCACATGACACTTTCCAGTAGCATGAGTGAATATCCTGAGAGTTCTAATGGACTGAGAAATTGACTGCAGCTTCTCTGCAGCACAAGACTGCAACATCTGAAAAATAACTTGTATTTCAGTTTCAGATAGAACTACATCCACTGGATTCTGCTGTTGAAAACAAGCAATAATATCCTCATTTTTTGAGAATACGCATTCTTTAAGATTCAGTAACACTTGCTCATTATTAATACTAATTGATTCCATGTCCAGTTTTCTATAATTGAGTTTCTCCAGAACTTCAGATATTCTCTGATCAGAAATTTTGAACAATGTTTTGCTCAAACACATGGGATAGAAATAACCACCACTAGCTGGAAGTATTGGCTTTTTCTTGAAGTAATTCACGAGTTTAGTATTAGCATCATTCTGATACTGCCTGTCTTTAATCAAGCATTTCCACAACATTACAACTAGGTATTTATCATCATCTTTTAGAAGAACAGGCTTCTCTGTAATCGGAAGTGGAATTTCACCACTAATAACACTTAAGTTAGGTATTTGTATCACACTTTGAAGTTTATGTTGAACTGATGTATAGTAGGATTCTTCTAGAATAGTATTAGATGACTTGAGTAATAATTTGGAATATTTTTTTGAAAAAACTTGAGATCTTCTTTGTAATTTCTGATCCATAGTTACTATCAGAGGAATTCTATTGAGCAAGTCTGGGACTTGTTTAGGTTTATATCCATCTAAACAAAATTTGAGGAAATCACATAATTCTTTTTTTAAGATTTCAGCATTTTGTATATTTCTAATATCTACTCGACTCAAGAATTCAATGACTTCATTTTGGTAAAGTAAACGATTAGGGAAAGAATAATGGGATAAATATCTTGGAATATGTGGAGCTGAAGAAATGATTTTCATTCCAAGTTTTGTTAGAGCTATACACATCATTTTAGTGATTGAATGAGTTAGTCCTTTTTCACATATTAAATCACAAAAAAATACTTCCTTTAGCAAATACCAGTAAGGAGTTTTATCCTTGATTAGAAATAAAGGTTCTTGTGCAAATAACAAGCTCTTTGTACAAAAAACGTGAAATATAAGACTGCAGCGAATTTTGACTTTTTGGATCTCTAGGTTTATACCAAATTTCTTGAGAAGGAAATAATCTATATATTGCTTTACTTACTATTTCCTTATCTTCTGTTTGGGAGAGCATAAACCTTTTGACATTCAAAATAAATTGTATATAGGCCGGTGTAACAATGCACTCTACTATTCTATAATTCCAATTGTGATCACCTATTCTGTAGTCTTCCAAGTGCTTCCTGGAATCATCAGTAATGAAGTGCCCATGAACATGGATCGGTACTGAGCTCTTTATTGGTAAAGGAAGATAGAAAAATAAATTTCCTGTGAAATCAGAATCATAATACATTGGAGCAGCAACTGCTCCAACTGCACGAATATTTTTCTGCAAAGCTAACTCCAGGGTCTCTTGTCCAAACTTTCCAAAAAGAATTTTCTGTATCAACCATGACTTTGTCTCAGAATGACCCAAACAGTCGTATGTAATTTTTAACTGATAAAAAGTTGAAACTTCTTGTGACTTCTTGTTAGAAATTGCTTGTTTATAGTCTTCGCACTGTTTAACAAATTGGATGCACTTTTGTTGGAATTGTCTTGGTATTCTTGAAGATACTTTAAACTTTTCTTCAAATTTACCATCTCTA
>WLWD01005932.1_pt1 | contig 31354 bp, 19 predicted proteins | sample 6712731 | NCBI WGS metagenome assembly WLWD01 (sample SAMN12718690, study PRJNA576275) | sponge metagenome | isolation source: marine sponge | host: Mycale hentscheli | place: New Zealand: South Island, Marlborough, Capsize Point | collected 2014-11-01
TCCAGTTAGTCACTGCTAGTGTGTGTTCTCACTCCAGTTAGTCACTGCTAGTGTGTGTTCTCACTCCAGTTAGTCACTGCTAGTGTGTGTTCTCACTCCAGTTAGTCACTGCTAGTGTGTGTTCTCACTCCAGTTAGTCACTGCTAGTGTGTGTTCTCACTCCAGTTAGTCACTGCTAGTGTGTGTTCTCACTCCAGTTAGTCACTGCTAGTGTGTGTTCTCACTCCAGTTAGTCACTGCTAGTGTGTGTTCTCACTCCAGTTAGTCACTGCTAGTGTGTGTTCTCACTCCAGTTAGTCACTGCTAGTGTGTGTTCTCACTCCAGTTAGTCACTGCTAGTGTGTGTTCTCACTCCAGTTACACTGCTAGTGTGTGTTCTCACTCCAGTTACACTGCTAGTGTGTGTGTTCTCACTCCAGTTAGTCACTGCTAGTGTGTGTTCTCACTCCAGTTACACTGCTAGTGTGTGTTCTCACTCCAGTTAGTCACTGCTAGTGTGTGTTCTCACTCCAGTTACACTGCTAGTGTGTGTTCTCACTCCAGTTAGTCACTGCTAGTGTGTGTTCTCACTCCAGTTAGTCACTGCTAGTGTGTGTTCTCACTCCAGTTAGTCAGGTTTGTAATGTAGCTAAGCTACTTAGGCTAAGAGCTGCAGATCTTTAGACAGTTTCAATTCAATTGCAGGTACTTCGGCTTTGTGAGCCTTCAAAGTTAATGAATAAGCAAAAACACACAACGCAGCGCTTAAATACCCTGCTTAACACATAACAAAGAACTATATTGAGGTGTGGGACGAAGTGCATACAAGTAATTAACACATATACAACCCATGAATAGCCCACTCAACAGGACCTTTTCCGAGTGTCCTACGAGGCCGAGGAGGACACTTGGAAAAGGAACCCCTGACAAGGTCAGGGGTGCCTGTTGTGACAACAAGTTAGAGTGAGATGAGAGAGAGATAGAGTATAGGTTCTGAGTCCACTGTTCACTGTTTTCTAGCTCTGAGATGGTAAGAGTGGGCCTTTTCTACCGATAGAGTTGCTGCCTTGACCAGTAGTAGCTGGTCTTTTTCTGGCCACCAGAGGTCGGAATGGTAGGTCGGCATCCTCGAGAGCATCATAAATGTCCTGTGTAGCGATAGATGGGTGAGATCTTACGGAAAGGACTGTCGTCATGGTTGGTAAGTCTTTGTTGGCCCTGTGCTTTAACCTTTCATCACGTTGGTCAAAGGTTTGAATCCCCAATCTCCTTCAACAGTCTTTTGGGGTATCCCCTAGCCTCAAACCAAGACATCAGGTCTGACATTCCTTCCGCAAAGATTTGTGGTGATGATGAATGGCGAAGCATCCTGATCATTTTTCCACCCACAACTCCAGCCGAGCTGCCCTTGGGGTGGGCTGAGGAGTAATGTAGATAAGAATGGGGATCTATCTTCTTCGCAAAGGGTTTCACATCAAACTTCCCAATGGCTTTGAACCTCTCTCCTTTAAAGATAGTAACGTCCAAGAAATCTATCCGAGGACCAGGATGCCGTAAACTTGATCGTGGAGATCTGGTTATTGAGATGGGCCAAGAGTCTGGAGAGCTCCTCCTCGTTGCTGTCTAGTATCATGAGGACGTCTCCGATGCCCTACACACTTCTAAGAGGAACGGAACTCCCCAAGTGACGTGTTTGCTGAATCAGCATATTTTACTCTACCTATCATGTATACTGCTGTGGGTCTCAGTTGTGAATATCATTAAGTTGCTCCCAGTGTTTATTCTAATGTATTAATGGATTAGCTAATAAACAAGTTGTGGCTGGACAATGCATATAGTTACACCACGACGTGGAGGTTGGTATGGAGTTACACAACCGAATGCTCGAGGACAGTGCCAATCCCGTACCGACTGAATGCGGAGTGGTGGAACTGACTTGTACCATGGCTCTAGGCTATAGGAAACACACAGAAACTATACTGATTCACCTCCTAGGAGGTGGGTATGAAATATATTCACCTCGAATTGAGCAATGTGATTGGACAGTTTGAACGTACCATGGTACAACTATAAGGTACAAATACAATAATCATACAGGATTTTTTTTTCTGGCGGGGGGTGGGATGGGGGTACACATAGCAAATATTAGTTTGACCAAGTGCAGTTGCAGTGCAAGACAGAATGTTCAGGTGCATATACTGAACTTTTTCTTAACATCACCCTTGTTCTCTACCAGTTGGAACAACCACTGCAGAACACTCGTTGAATCAAATGAAGTTGATTAAAAATCATCTCAGGTCTAGAATTAGTGACGTCAATCTTGGAAGACTAATGTGTATTGCGATTGAAGAACCTCAATTAACTGAAGTGAACTTTCACCAAATATTAGATATATACAAACAACAAAATCACAGAATACACAAACAACAAAATCACAGAATACCATTATAAATCATAACCACAGAATACCATTATAAATCATAACCACAGAATACCATTATAAATCATAACCACAGAATACCATTATAAATCATAACCACAGAATACCATTATAAATCATAACCACAGAATACCATTATAAATCATAACCACAGAATACCATTAAGTAGTAAATAATATTAATTTATTTCATGAAATTCTGGGAGGGGGAGGAATCCCAGAATCCCCTCCTCTGTATGAAACCTGTATATAGTTTTAAATGTTTATTGTTGATCTTGTCTAGGATAAGTCTATCATATTTGAAGGCAAGCAAATAGCTTGCTTTCCTCATTCCTAAGTAATTATGTGTGTTGATAGGATGTTGATGGGTGCACTCCACTGGCAAACAGCTTGCTTTCCTCATTCCTAAGTAATTATGTGTGTTGATAGGATGTTGATGGGTGCACTCCACTGGCAAACAGCTTGCTTTCCTCATTCCTAAGTAATTATGTGTGTTGATAGGATGTTGATGGGTGCACTCCACTGGCAAATAGCTTGCTTTCCTCATTCCTAAGTAATTATGTGTGTTGATAGGATGTTGATGGGTGCACTCCACTGGCAAACAGCTTGCTTTCCTCATTCCTAAGTAATTATGTGTGTTGATAGGATGTTGATGGGTGCACTCCACTGGCAAATAGCTTGCTTTCCTCATTCCTAAGTAATTATGTGTGTTGATAGGATGTTGATGGGTGCGCTCCACTGAAGAAGTCTGCCAATCAGAATCAAGAAGTCCCTAACAACATATCTAATGGACACCATAGCAATAGTTTCCATGGAAATAGTAATCCAGTAGTAGCCAATGGATGTGCATCTAATGTAGGACAAAAGAAGTCTGGGTGAGTGATGGAGTTAATGAGTTGGAGGAATGGGAATGAGCTGGAGGAGTGGGAATGAGCTGGAGGAGTGGGAATGAGTTTGAGGAGTGGGAATGAGTTTAATGAGGAGTTGGAATGGGTTAATCCTTTCGATGCCGTAACCTCATGTATGCGGTCCACAACAAGTCTGCATTCTCCGAATTAAAAAAGAAGTCTATTTTAGATTTTAAAAAGTTTTATTTCTTTTTTTTATACGTAAAATAGGAGTTGTACTTCCTTTTAAAAAATATATTGAACCCGTATGGGCAGGTTATGTATTTTTTTATTTTTGAAGGGTGTGGTGCCAAACAGGTTGGAATATAGTTTACAGTGACCACACCCACAATAATGTTGTAATGGTTTATGATTGTGTGTGTTGGTTTAGAGTTCGCGTGTTCAAGAGTGTCCCGTCTCTAACCAAGTGAGACACTATCGTCTAATACAAGACTATAATTGTTATTATTTATGACAATGTTTATTGTTTAGTCGGCTGGTTGCCACGGATTCCAATTTCCAGGCTGTGTACGACATCATCATGATACACTTTGTACTCTTCATGCTCTACATGGTTGTCAAGAACTCCTTACAGGCAGGAAGGTGGGTGTGGTATAAGTGTGGCCTTGTATTACTATGGTTACATGTTTGGCAGGTTGTTCCTAGATGTGAGTTTATTGAGTGCTGGCTTTGGATCCGTGTCAATCTTCTTCACCATCGAGACGTATTTGTTGGTGTCCTTTCTTCTGGTGCATCCTGCATTCAAGGTGGGCGTGGCTTAGACTGTTAACAAGTAACTCAGTTAAATATAATACGCTTGTGTGTGACGGGTGCAATTGACAATGGAAGGCGGCGTAAGTTTCAAAAAGGAAGGCAAAAGTATGGAAGAGAAGGTAAAATGCGATTAATCGTAACTGAAAAGCGGATGGAATCGGCGAGGTAAGGCAGTGCGAGTTAAAATGGAAGGGAAGAGAAGGCAAAAAGGATAGTTTTCAAAAAAAAAGAGTAATTAAAGTATGAAATAGAAAATAAAAGTTAACATGTAACCGTACCTGCACTCTTACTTTACAATACGTCAAGCGCCACTATGTGGCGGGGTACTTGTAAGTTATATTAGAATATCATGAATCTGCTGCATTTAGGAACTGAGGTTTCAAGCTGTGGTGTTCCAGCCCGAAGATTTTCAACACTGCCAATTCACAATGCCTGAATCACACTGTATTAGGATGTAGCAAAGGCTAAAACCTAAAGCTACAAAAGAAATAACAATGTCCATGACAATAAAGCCAGAACATATCTACCAGCGCCTCTGCACGCGCCCAAATTAAGTTACGCAGTTCAGCCCAATCAATATCGTGTACAGCTTTCTATGCTCGTAAACCGAAAGCTTGTCCCTTCTTTGGGATGACACTTTTCTAGTTTTGTATTCCATTACTAGTGTAGGCTGGGAGCATACTAGACGGGGTCGTCTAAGTAGGGTCGCTGGATGGGGTCGTCTAGGTAGTGTTGCTAGACGGGGTCGTCTAGGTAGTGTTGCTAGACGGGGTCGTCTAGGTAGTGTTGCTAGACGGGGTCGTCTAGGTAGTGTTGCTAGATGGGGTCGTCTAGGTAGTGTCGCTAGACGGGGTCGTCTAGGTAGTGTTGCTAGATGGGGTCGTCTAGGTAGTGTCGCTGGATGGGGTCGTCTAGGTAGTATCGCTGGATGGGGTCGTCTAGGTAGTATCGCTGGATGGGATCGTCTAGGTAGTGTCCCTAGATGGGGTCGTCTAAGTAATGTCGCTGGATGGGGTCGTCTAGGTAGTGTTGCTAGACGGGGTCGTCGGTAGTGTCGCTAGACGGTGTCGTCTAGGTAGTGTTGCTAGATGGGGTCGTCTAGGTAGTGTCGCTAGACGGGGTCGTCTAAGGTAGTGTCGCTAGATGGGGTTGTCTAGGTAGTGTCGCTAGACGGGGTTGTCTAGGTAGTGTCGCTGGATGGGGTCGTCTAGGTAGTGTCGCTGGACGGGGTCGTCTAGGTAGTGTCGCTAGATGGGGTCGTCTAGGTAGTGTCGCTGGGCAGGGTCGTCTAGGTAGTGTTCCTAGACGGGGTCGTCTAGGTAGTGTCGCTAGATGGGGTCGTCTAGGTAGTGTTGCTAGATGGGGTCGTCTAGGTAGTGTCGCTAGATGGGGTCGTCTAGGTAGTGTTGCTAGACAAGGTCGTCTAGTGTAATATTTGCACGCTGGTGGCAGGCAGGCTGATTTGTTCTAATTGTAATAAAAACTCATTCGACTATTAATGTGCACAAATGACAAATATAATATAGATACAACAGGAAATGGCATCACACATAACAAAACCATAACAGAACTAACATGCCACAAATATCTAATCAGTATATAACACTCCTTCCTCAGATGCAGACTCTTTACTGTAGTAGTTTGGTGGTCTAATCTGACGTGAAGATCGACGTAGAGTTGCAGGTAAGTTTGGTGGTGTAACAGCCACTGGTTGCTCAGGTCCAGATGCTGATGCTGCTTCATTTCTAGCCATGGCTGGTGCTCTAGTCGGCACCAGACTTGTCCAGTCATCTTGCTGTTCGTCTATGATCTCTGTGTTGTTCTCAGGATCCCTGTGACGAATATGATTCACATGACGTCGCACAATTCGACCATCAGTGAGAGTAATGATGAAAGACTTTGGGCCACTAGCTCGAGTGATGCTTCCTGGAAGCCATCGTAGTCCAGGGCAAAAGTTTTTGATGAATACCAAACTGCCAATACTCAAACTTGCTTCTTTCTCCTTCCCCTTCTGAGCAGGAAAAGTTAGTTGCTTGGCTTCCACTTGCTGATTCAAATCAGGCTTGGCTAAGTCGACTTGTGAACGTGAGCGTCGTCCGAGTAAAAGTTCTGCTGGCGGTAGTCCAGTAGTAGACTGTGGGGTAAGTCTGCAATGAAAAAGAACCCGTGACAATTGCGTTTCCAGCGAATCTTTCGATACATTCTTGATGGCTACTTTGACAATTCTGACAGCTCGTTCTGCTTGTCCATTGGATGTTGGATGGTACGGTGCCGTGCGGACGTGACGAATTCTATTCCTTGTGGTAAAATCTTTAAATTCCTGACTCGTAAAACAAGTTCCGTTATCGGTCACCAATACTTCCGGTAGCCCATGAGTGGAACATATTGACCGCAAATGCTTGATTGTAATGCTTGATGAGGCTGATGACGCAATCTTAACTTCTAACCACTTGGAATATGCATCAATTAACACCAAAAACATATTACCATTAACTGGTCCAGCATAATCCAGATGCAATCTAACCCAAGGCCTTTTAGGAAACACCTAAGGGTTAATAGGCACTGATTTGTCAGATGGTCTATTTTGCTGGCATACCTGACAAGTTTTAACTTTCTTTTCCAACTCCTGGTCCATGTTCGGCCACCATACGTAGGAACGTGCCAGACTCTTCATTCGACAAATTCCCAGGTGGGCTTCGTGCAGCTCCTCAATCATCTTCTGCCGTCCCTTCGGCGGCACCACCACTCGGCTTCCCCACAGTATGCACCCATCATGCACACTAAGTTCCTGAAATCTAGAACCATAGGGGTTTAAATACATCATTGTCAGGTAATTCCTTGCCTTGCAAAACCATATCCTTGACTTGTCCCAGTACTGGGTCTGTCATGTCCATGTCTTGATATTCGCTGCCGTGACCACTGATGCATCCAGAGCCTCCATGAGTAGAACGGTCTCTCCAGGTACTGGAACTGTCGTCGGTGAATCCGGTAGAGGTAGGCGACTGAATTGATCGGCATTGGCATTGCTCCACTCTTGAATTGGATGTGGTAGTCATACGCTGCTAACGTCAGTGCCCACCGTTAAATCCTGGCAGACGCCATTGCTGGAATAGCCTTCAACTCATTGAGTAGGCCCTCCAGTGGTTTGTGGTCAGATAGTATGGTAAAGTTTCTGCCATAGGTGTACTGATGAAAATGTTTGACTCCAAATATTATGGCCAAGGCTTCCTTCTCCAACTGTGAGTAATTCTTCTCAGCTGGTGCCAATGAACGGGATGGAAACGCAATCGGTCGCTCTTCTCCCCCTTCCATTCGGTGGGACAAAACCGCTCCTAGGCCATACGGATATGCGTCGCATGCGAGAAGGATCGACTTGCTAGGGTCGTAGTGGACTAGGATCTGATTCGTTATCAGTTGCTTCTTAGCCGTGTCAAACGCCTTCTGTTGCTCCTCCTTCCAGCACCATGGAACCTTGGTTTGGAGCAACCTGTATAATGGAGCAAGAGTATGTGAAAAATTAGGCAAAAATTTACAATAATAATTAATAAGACCCAGAAATGACTTTAATTGTGACTGATTAGTTGGAATTGGAGCTGCATGAATAGCTTGAACTTTCTTGTCAGTCGGCTGTATCCCCTTCTCCGAGATAACGTGGCCCAAATGCTCCACTGACGGTAGCATGAAGTAACATTTTTGCTTCTTTAGTCGTGCTCCGACTTGTAGTCGCGATAATACTTTATCCAGGTTTTTGAGGTGCTTGGTTTCGGTATTTCCGGTCACCAGTATGTCATCCAGGTACACAGACACTCTTGGAATGCCCTGGAGAATGTTTTCAATCGTCCTCTGGAAAATCGCCGGTGCTGATAACACTCCGAACGGCATGAAGTTGTACTGGTAAAGACCCTTTGACGTGTTGATGACAGTAAACGTCTTTGATTCTTCATCCAGCTCTAGCTGGTTGTAAGCATGGGCAAGGTCCAGCTTTGTGAACGTCTTTCCTCCTGCCAAAGAGGCAAAAATGTCCTCTATCTTCGGTAGCGGGTAGGAGTCCGTCACAGTAGCAACATTAGCGGTTAACTTGTAGTCTCCGCACACCCGAATGGAGCCGTCTCTTTTGACTACTGGGACGATCGGTGCTGCCCAGTCTGAACAGGTGATCTTTTCGATGACGCCCGCTTCCTCCAGACGTGTAAGTTCCATTTCGACTTTCTCCTTTTGCGAGTAGGGTACGTTACGAGGGTGAAAAAATCTTGGCTGCACTCCTGGTTTCAAGTGTAGCTTAGATTTATGACCCTTGATGTGTCCAGCTTCGTCCTTGAACACTTCAGCATAACTATCGATGATGGGCCTCCACGGTTCAGTCGTCATCTTGTGTAGACAAGGCCAATCAATGCACAGTTCTCCTAGCCAATCTCGTCCTAGCAAACTCGGTCCATTTCCCTGCACGACCTGTAGCGTCAGGCGCTTCTCTTGTCCGTTGTATGACACATTCGCTTCTATACCACCAACGATAGGTACCGTTTTCCCGGTATACGTAGTAAGTTTGACGTTCGTCTCCTTGAGTGGTGGGGTTTGCTGAGCTGGCCATAGCCTGTGTTACATAGCTTCGCTGATCAGTGTGAACGAAGCTCCGGTGTCAAGTTCCATCTCTGTCTCGACTCCATTTAACAACACTGTCACCTTCATCGGTTGTGCCATTCCTGCAGATAAATTGTACAATGGGTATTCCTGCTCTGAGTCTTCTTCACTCGGTTGCTGAGTTGTAGCTTCGATATGATAAGTCTTGCTTGGGAATTTCTTTACTCCCCGTGGCTGAGAATGTGGTTTACTTCGACACGCCCTAGCTATGTGGCCAGTCTTACCACAGTTGTTGCAAATGGAGAATCGATGTCTGCAATCTTGCACCTTGTGGTTGCTACCCTTGCATCGATAGCACATCACTGGCCTCGCCTCTGCTCTGGCTTGTGGCCTCTTGGATTCACCTCCATTCATCTTGTGGATTCTTTGAGTTGGTTGATGCTCCGTCTTGCTGCCGGCGGTACTTTGTAGCTCTTTCACGCTTCGCTCCCCCGCTTCCAGAATCAACGCTGTTTCGTAAATATTTTTGTAGTCTGTGCTTTCCTTTGCTAGTAGTCATTTTTGCCAACGCTCGTCGTTGATCCCGCAGATGAGCCTGTCTCGTAGGTTCTCCGCTAACTTGTCCGCGTCCCCAAATCCGCAGTGTTCCGCTAACTTCTTTAGTTCGGTGACGTATAAAGCGATAGATTCTCCTTCCTTCCGTAGTCGAGAATTGAACAAACACCGCTGAACCGCCTGCCTCGGTTTAGGGTTGTAATGACTGCCAATGGCCGCCTCGAGGTCCTTGTACGGTATCTCTGCTGGCTTCTTAGGTGCCACAATATTCTTGATAAGCGTGTAGGTTGTTGGCCCACAGCATGAAAGTAGTACGCCTCGTTTCTTGCCTTCGTCGGCAATTTCGTTCGCAGCGAAGTAAAGGTCGGCTCTTTCCATGACGGTCTTCCAGTCCTCCACGGCACTATCGAACGGGTAGAGCTGACCATGGACAGCCATCCTCGTCGCCACTGTAATATTCGCACGCTGGTGGCATGCAGGTTGATATTGTTCTAATTGTAATAAAAACTCATTCGACTATTAATGTGCACAAATGACAAATATATATAGATAAACAGGAAATGGCATCACACATAACATAACCATAACAGAACTAACATGCCACAAATATCTAATCAGTATATAACATCTAGGTAGTGTTGCTAGACGGGGTCGTCTAGGTAGTGTTGCTAGACGGGGTCGTCTAGGTAGTGTTGCTAGATGGGGTCGTCTAGGTAGTGTCGCTAGATGAGGTTGTCTAGGTAGTGTCGCTGGATGGGGTCGTCTAGGTAGTGTCGCTGGATGGGGTCGTCTAGGTAGTGTCGCTGGACGGGATCGTCTAGGTAGTGTTGCTAGATGGGATCGTCTAGGTGGTGTCGCTAGGCGGGGTCGTCTAGGTAGTGTCGCTAGATGGGGTCGTCTAGGTAGTGTCGCTAGATGGGGTCGTCTAGGTAGTGTTGCTAGACAGGGTCGTCTAGTGTAATATTTGCACGCTGGTGGCAGGCAGGTTGATATTGTTCTAATTGTAATAAAAACTCATTCGACTATTAATGTGCACAAATGACAAATATATATAGATAAACAGGAAATGGCATCACACATAACATGACCATAACAGAACTAACATGCCACAAATATCTAATCAGTATAGAACATCTAGGTAGTGTTGCTAGACGAGGTCGTCTAGGTAGTGTTGCTAGACGGGATCGTCTAGATAGTGTTGCTAGACGGGGTCGTCTAGATAGTGTCGCTAGACGGGGTCGTCTTGGTAGTGTCGCTAGATGGGGTCGTCTAGGTAGTGTCGCTGGATGGGGTCGTCTAGGTAGTGTCGCTAGATGGGGTTGTCTAGGTAGTGTCGCTGGATGGGGTCGTCTATGTAGTGTCGCTAGATGGGGTCGTCTAGGTAGTGTCGCTGGACGGACTCGTCTAGGTAGTGTCGCTAGATGGGGTCGTCTAGGTAGTGTCACTGGGCAGGGTCGTCTAGGTAGTGTTGCTAGACGGGGTCGTCTAGGCAGTGTCGCTAGATGGGGTCGTCTAGGTAGTGTCGCTAGATGGGGTCGTCTAGGTAGTGTCGCTGGATGGGGTTGTCTAGGTAGTGTCGCTGGATGGGGTCGTCTAGGTAGTGTCGCTAGATGGGGTCGTCTAGGTAGTGTCGCTAGATGGGGTCGTCTAGGTAGAGTTGCTAGATGGGGTCGTCTAGGTAGTGTTGCTAGATGGGGTCTTCTAGGTAAAGTGGGTGGAGCAGTATCATAGAGTGGGTGGAGTAGTCCCATAGAGTGGGTGGAGTAGTTCCATAGAGGTGCAGTTGTACCATAGAGTGGGTGGAGTAGTCCCATAGAGTGGGTGGAGTTTCCCTATAGGTGGGTTATTTGAACACATCATGATGTGTTTTCTGTTTTTGTTGCAGGTGTGGGTGTGGCTCTATCGGAGGCCTGGTATTCCCGGTATTTTGCCGGGCTCTTTGTTCCTGTCTCTGTATATCAGCTACCTAGTCAGCAGTGCTGTGTTGGTGGCCTGGATTAGTCTGTCCCTCCCACTGGCACCCTTCACTGTCATCATTCTGTCTGTGGAACAGGTAAGGGATGTCAATAGTGGTCGTGGCAGAGGCAGATACTCAAGTATTATATCTGTAATTTAATACTTATTTGGAGTATTTTTATTTAAAGTGAAGTATTTGTATTTGAACTACTTGTTCTTTGAGGTCATACTTGGTAGATGGCCTTTATTCTGTAGTTTAGTTCTGGGACGTACAATCACGTGTTGCTTGCTCCATGCAAACAGTAGAAATGTGAATCCAACCAGCACTCTCAAGTCATGAAGACCAACCAGTGAACCTCTGAACCAGCATCATGCCTACAACCATCGCATACTTGCAAAACTAGTTCCAGTGTTTATTAAAGTTGTACTGATATTAACATCAGTATTAGTGTGAGCCGGTGTCTGTATCAGTGTGAGCCGGTGTCAGTATCAGTGTGAGCCGGTGTCAGTATCAGTGTGAGGATGTTGGCATCAGAGACTCACCATGAGGATGTTGGCATCAGAGACTCTAGACAAGCACCATGAGGATGTTGGTATCAGAGACTCTAGACAAGCACCATGAGGATGTTGGTATCAGACACACTCTAGAGAAGCACCATGAGGATGTTGGCATCAGAGACTCTAGAGAAGCATGAGGATGTTGGCATCAGAGACTCTAGAGAAGCATGAGGATGTTGGCATCAGAGACTCTAGAAGCACCATGAGGATGTTGGTATCAGACACACTCTAGAGAAGCACCATGAGGATGTTGGCATCAGAGACTCTAGACAAGCACCATGAGGATGTTGGTATCAGAGACTCTAGACAAGCACCATGAGGATGTTGGTATCAGACACACTCTAGAGAAGCACCATGAGGATGTTGGCATCAGAGACTCTAGAGAAGCATGAGGATGTTGGCATCAGAGACTCTAGAGAAGCATGAGGATGTTGGCATCAGAGACTCTAGAAGCACCATGAGGATGTTGGTATCAGACACACTCTAGACAAGCACCATGAGGATGTTGGCATCAGAGACTCTAGAGAAGCATGAGGATGTTGGCATCAGAGACTCTAGAAGCACCATGAGGATGTTGGTATCAGACACACTCTAGAGAAGCACCATGAGGATGTTGGTATCAGAGACTCTAGAAGCACCATGAGGATGTTGGCATCAGAGACTCTAGACAAACACCATGAGGATGTTGATATCAGAGTCTCTAGAGAAGCACCATGAGGATGTTGGCATCAGAGACTCTAGACAAGCACCATGAGGATGTTGGCATCAGAGACTCTAGAGAAGCATGAGGATGTTGGTATCAGAGACTCTAGAAGCACCATGAGGATGTTGGTATCAGACACACTCTAGAGAAGCACCATAAGGATGTTGGTATCAGAGACTCTAGAAGCACCATGAGGATGTTGGTATCAGACACACTCTAGACAAGCACCATGAGGATGTTGGTATCAGAGACTCTAGAAGCACCATGAGGATGTTGGCATCAGAGACTCTAGACAAACACCATGAGGATGTTGATATCAGAGTCTCTAGAGAAGCACCATGAGGATGTTGGCATCAGAGACTCTAGACAAGCACCATGAGGATGTTGGCATCAGAGACTCTAGAGAAGCATGAGGATGTTGGTATCAGAGACTCTAGAAGCACCATGAGGATGTTGGTATCAGACACACTCTAGAGAAGCACCATAAGGATGTTGGTATCAGAGACTCTAGAAGCACCATGAGGATGTTGGTATCAGACACACTCTAGACAAGCACCATGAGGATGTTGGTATCAGAGACTCTAGAAGCACCATGAGGATGTTGGCATCAGAGACTCTAGACAAACACCATGAGGATGTTGATATCAGAGTCTCTAGAGAAGCACCATGAGGATGTTGGTATCAGACACACTCTAGAGAAGCACCATGAGGATGTTGGCATCAGAGACTCTAGACAAGCACCATGAGGATGTTGGTATCAGACACACTCTAGACAAGCACCATGAGGATGTTGGCATCAGAGACTCTAGAGAAGCATGAGGATGTTGGCATCAGAGACTCTAGAAGCACCATGAGGATGTTGGTATCAGACTCACTCTAGAGAAGCACCATGAGGATGTTGGTATCAGAGACTCTAGAAGCACCATGAGGATGTTGGCATCAGAGACTCTAGACAAACACCATGAGGATGTTGATATCAGAGTCTCTAGAGAAGCACCATGAGGATGTTGGCATCAGAGACTCTAGACAAGCACCATGAGGATGTTGGCATCAGAGACTCTAGAGAAGCATGAGGATGTTGGTATCAGAGACTCTAGAAGCACCATGAGGATGTTGGTATCAGACACACTCTAGAGAAGCACCATAAGGATGTTGGTATCAGAGACTCTAGAAGCACCATGAGGATGTTGGTATCAGACACACTCTAGACAAGCACCATGAGGATGTTGGTATCAGAGACTCTAGAAGCACCATGAGGATGTTGGCATCAGAGACTCTAGACAAACACCATGAGGATGTTGATATCAGAGTCTCTAGAGGATGTTGGCATCAGAGACTCTAGACAAACACCATGAGGATGTTGATATCAGAGTCTCTAGAGAAGCACCATGAGGATGTTGGCATCAGAGACTCTAGACAAGCACCATGAGGATGTTGGTATCAGAGACTCTAGAAGCACCATGAGGATGTTGGTATCAGAGACTCTAGACAAGCACCATGAGGATGTTGGTATCAGAGACTCTAGAAGCACCATGAGGATGTTGGTATCAGAGACTCTAGACAAGCACCATGAGGATGTTGGTATCAGAGACTCTAGAGAAGCACCAAGAGGATGTTGGTATCAGACACACTCTAGAGAAGCACCATGAGGATGTTGGCATCAGAGACTCTAGACAAGCACCATGAGGATGTTGGTATCAGACACACTCTAGAGAAGCACCATGAGGATGTTGGCATCAGAGACTCTAGACAAACACCATGAGGATGTTGGTATCAGAGACTCTAGACAAGCACCATGAGGATGTTGGTATCAGAGACTCTAGACAAGCACCATGAGGATGTTGGTATCAGAGACTCTAGAGAAGCACCATGAGGATGTTGGTATCAGAGACTCTAGACAAGCACCATGAGGATGTTGGTATCAGAGACTCTAGAGAAGCACCAAGAGGATGTTGGTATCAGAGACTCTAGAAGCACCATGAGGATGTTGGCATCAGAGACTCTAGAGAAGCACCATGAGGATGTAGGTATCAGAGACTCTAGACAAGCACCATGAGGATGTTGATATCAGAGTCTCTAGAGAAGCACCATGAGGATGTTGGCATCAGAGACTCTAGACAAGCACCATGAGGATGTTGGTATCAGAGACTCTAGACAAGCACCATGAGGATGTTGGTATCAGAGACTCTAGAAGCACCATGAGGATGTTGGTATCAGACACACTCTAGAGAAGCACCATGAGGATGTTGGCATCAGAGACTCTAGACAAGCACCATGAGGATGTTGGTATCAGACACACTCTAGAGAAGCACCATGAGGATGTTGATATCAGAGACTCTAGAGAAGCACCAAGAGGATGTTGGCATCAGAGACTCTAGACAAGCACCATGAGGATGTTGGTATCAGAGACTCTAGAGAAGCACCAAGAGGATGTTGGTATCAGAGACTCTAGAAGCACCATGAGGATGTTGGTATCAGACACACTCTAGAGAAGCACCATGAGGATGTTGGTACTAGAGAAGCACCATGAGGATGTTGGCATCAGAGACTCTAGAGAAGCACCATGAGGATGTTGATATCAGAGACTCTCGAGAAGCACCATGAGGATGTTGGTATCAGAGACTCTAGAGAAGCACCATGAGGATGTTGGTATCAGACACACTCTAGAGAATCACCATGAGGATGTTGATATCAGAGACTCTAGAGAAGCACCATGAGGATGTTGGTATCAGAGACTCTAGAGAAGCACCATGAGGATGTTGGTATCAGAGACTCTAGAAGCACCATGAGGATGTTGGTATCAGACACACTCTAGAGAAGCACCATGAGGATGTTGGTACTAGAGAAGCACCATGAGGATGTTGGCATCAGAGACTCTAGACAAGCACCATGAGGATGTTGATATCAGAGACTCTAGAGAAGCACCATAAGGATGTTGATATCAGAGACTCTAGAAGCACCATGAGGATGTTGGCATCAGAGACTCTAGAAGCACCATGAGGATGTTGGTATCAGACACACTCTAGAGAAGCACCATGAGGATGTTGGCATCAGAGACTCTAGACAAGCACCATGAGGATGTTGGTATCAGAGACTCAAGACAAGCACCATGAGGATGTTGGCACCATGAGGATGTCAACGTCTATGGGAGTAAATAAAACCACACGTTTCCCCGCTCTACACGCGGCGGGATTTAGTCACGCGCTAAAACCAGTCCAACTACATGCGCAGTACCACAGAGACAATTGTAAACAAGAAGCAGTCGTAGTTTGGTGATTTCGTTGCTACCGTTCTGCTTGACATTCTGGTTCATTTTAGGCTCAGGACTTTGTTGCTATTCAAGGCTACTTAACAAGAGCAAGCTACAATGTGAGGTACGTTTGTAACACGGGTTGTTCGTCCACTCAGATTTTCTTACCAGTTTAAATAGGGCCTATTTATTTAGAAACTCAACCAATTCACTGTTTACTGACCAAGATAATAAGATATACAATTCATCATAGACTCTATATGCCACTATTTATGCTTTAGCTGTCCATTACTCCTCATGTCTATATAGGTACAGTTCTCTATGGTTACGGTGATGTTATTTACCACCCTCCAAATTCAACTGCTGCTTGTATCTACCACAATTTCACGTCATCATAAAATTATATAATATATATATATATTGTATGTCATAAAATTATATTAATATTATGTCAAATTTTTTGTATAATTAAAAAAAGATTGAAATTTAACAAGTAGATAAAAAATATAGCAAAATCATGAATAAAATGATATGAATGATTCAGTGTGAAGGCCAAAGTAATACTTGAATGTGTGTGGCCATAGCTAAGGGTGTAGGTGATGTACTGGATTCTTCACATTACTGTTGAGTACTTCAGAAGTTCGTCACACCAAGAAAGTTAGAATAGACTTTAGTACACGCTTAAGCACACAACAATAAGACTTACTTTACGAGGCATTCAGCCGTGGTCCGGCGGTTCTTTTCCTCGAAGATTTGTGCTGCATTAGTAGCTTTGGATCACCCTCCGCAACCTTCAGCCAGTTTTAGCGCACAACTAGAAGCTCGTAGAAATGATAAACTACGAGTGATTAGTTATAACCGGGCATATATTGAGTACTGCTGCAGGGAAAAACTGCCATAGCTTCTTTTTCATTTCAATAAGTAAACTTACGGTAATAATGCGCAACTTAGACCCGCCCCTTTTTTACTGTGGGCGTCAACGTTTTCAGGTGTTTGAGCTACTACTGTCATGTGACCTTAATTGGTTTCTGGTTTCGCTTTTGCCACATTTGTGACCGGTTTTTCAGTATCCCCGGGTAAAGCCTTATGGGTCGATTTTTTTCGAAAAAATTTTTATGGCAGAAATTGATAGACACCAGTTAGCTCTAGCTTATGACGCAGTTGTAAGCTCTGGTGTGCTCTAGAACTCACACTAGGAGGCTAGAAACACTAGCTGGTTGGACTCGTGTACGGAGAGTTGCTAAGAAATTATTGGCAGGCTTTTCACTAACAGCGGGGGGGGGGGGGGGGGGGGGGGGGGGGGGGGAACTGTAGCTAACTAATTCACTTACTATTCTACATAATTCACATACTCAAGCAATTCTTGCCATCATAGTTTCTTAAGGAGCCCTGCATTAAGCCTTTTAGTCCAGCAGCTGCTGTTAGGTAGTTCCCCTAGTCCTGCAGCTGCTGTTAGGTAGTTCCCCTAGTCCTGCAGCTGCTGTTAGCTAGGTAGCCCCCTAGTCCTGCAACTGTTGTTAGGTAGTTCCCCTAGTCCTGCAGCTGCTGTTAGCTAGGTAGCCCCCTAGTCCTGCAACTGTTGTTAGGTAGTTCCCCTAGTCCTGCAGCTGCTGTTAGGTAGCCCCCTAGTCCTGCAGCTGTTGTTAGGTAGTCCCCCTAGTCCTGCAGCTGCTGTTAGGTAGTTCCCCTAGTCCTGCAGCTGCTGTTAGGTAGTTCCCCTAGTCCTGCAGCTGTTGTTAGGTAGTCCCCCTAGTCCTGCAGCTGCTGTTAGGTAGCTAGTTTTTGGTTTTTGTTTTAAGTTTGCAGCTTCTTGTGTGTTTTGAAAACTGTTATCAAGTTAATGGAAGTAAACGGCAGAACAACAATTAAGAGGTAGTATGTTTGTGTGTGCATTGGGAAGTATTTAATGTTATAATTGAATCACCCTTTCCCTACTAATGGATCCTTTACCTCATCAACCCTTTACCTCATCTACCTTTACCTACCATTACTACCAACCATTATCATTTAATGTCATCCTTCATGCACCCAATCCCTTCAATCTGCCAGCACTTTACAGCAGCCACTTGTAATAATCACACAAAGCACGAAACTGTTCATCTTGCTATAAACTAATAGCTCATACTCCAGTAGAATTCTTCTCAGGGTTTGATACAGAGGGGGGGGGAGGCGGGACCCTGGGATTCCCCCCCCCCCCCCCCCCCCCCTATGATTTTCACCTATACTTATTAAAACATACAAAAAAATACTTTTCCTCCCAACTTTTCTTGTGGTAAGCCTAGATTTATTTCTTCAGGCTAGCCTTTGAATGCTTTAGGTTGGAGCTTAGTTTGGAATTGCCTCCGCCAATGTTCATCTTTATATTACGTCCCTCTGCTGCACTTCTTCCCTCTACTGCACTCCTTCCCTCTGCTGCACTTCTTCCCTCTGCTGCACTTCTTCCCTCTGCTGCACTCCTTCCCTCTGCTGCACTTCTTCCCTCTGCTGTACTTCTTCCCTCTGCTGTACTTCTTTCCTCTGCTACACTCCTTCCCTCTGCTGCACTTCTTCCCTCTGCTGCACTTCTTCCCTCTGCTGCACTTCTTCCCTCTGCTGCCCTTCTTCCCTCTGCGGCCCTTCTTCCCTCTGCTGCACTTCTTTCCTCACCGCTTCTCTCTCCCTCACTTCCTCCCTCACCTTCTCACTCTCTGTCTGCTGCACTGCTCGAATCTGTACCTTGTGTTCCACCGATTCATAGCTATCACATTTGCTTTTTTTTTTTGTTCGGATTCACTTCCTCTCGAGCCACAAGGTCTCTTTTTCCTAAAATACTTTCTGATATCCATTAGCTACTACTCAGCAACTTCTACAGTCTGCCAAAGCAACTAATATACCCTTACCAACCAGGCAGCTGCTTCACAATGACCAGTGCTAAAAGCAACTTTCAAACTGGAACTGGTGATCCATAAAATGATACACCTACTCCATTCAAACTAGAAGGATAACCTATTAGGAGTCTGTGCTTAATGAATGTCAGAGCTATTCAGCTTTCAAAATGAACAAAGCTGTTTATTAGAGGTAATCAATTGATCAATACATAAATATAATACAATAAGTTTAATTTCCTTACCTTATTAGTATTACAAGGACAAAAAAAATACAACTATAAGGTCGCTATTTGACTTTCCCTCCCCTAGCAAAAAATCCTGTATCAAACCCTGCTTCTATACAATAATTTTTATAAAAACACACTACATGTGTCGAAACTCGAGTTGTATCACTTTATTAATTAAGATGTCAAAATCTTGAGGATTTCTTGTTCATGTCGACAGATCTCAAATGACCTCACACAATCTTACACAATTCTTGCAATCTTATTTTTTATGATCTTGCCAGAAATTTTTACTATACATACATAGCACATGTATTCACACCCATAGCCACACCTTATTTATAGACCCCATTAGATAAGGGAGTTGGTGTCAAATGCATTGTAGTTGCAATTCAATACATTTTTTGCAGTAATTCTATTTGGTGACCCTGAGCTCTAGCTCTCTGTATGGAAGTATGTGTATATATATGTGTAATGAGAAAAATTTGATTGCATAGTTTGAGATGCGTGCATTGCAAATACAAATACAAAAAAAAACGGAATAAAGAGAGGAGAGAGAAAAAATTGGATAGCCCTGTGTGTATGTGTGTGTGTATGTGTGACACCAGAAATTAAATAAACGTCTGAAAAGAAGTAAGAGAGACTCAATATTAACAATTTTAATTAAGTACTGGATAGGTGTTGTCAAGGCAACTGTTTACATCAATTTTGTTTGTGTTTAGCTGAGGCTGTGTATGAAGAGTTATTCATTTGTGCGTGAGAATGCGTACAAAGTCCTGTATCCGTGGAATGAGGAGGACAGAACTGGTCCAGCTGTCTGGTATGCTGGACAAATGTCCCCCCAAGTGGGCTCCTTCTCACAGTACCTCTACTTTCTGTTTGCCCCTACACTACTCTACAGAGACAACTATCCCAGGTGAGGCTAGGGACTTGAATGTTTGTATCCTTGTATCCCAGGTGAGGTTAGGTGTTGGGCTTCTTGTATCCCAGGTGAGGTTGGGTGTTGGCCCCCTTGTATCCCAGGTGAGGTTAGGTGTTGGCCCCCTTGTATCCCAGGTGAGGTTAGGTGTTGGGCTTCTTGTATCCCAGGTGAGGTTAGGTGTTGGCCCCCTTGTATCCCAGGTGAGGTTAGGTGTTGTCCCCCTTGTATCCCAGTTAAGGTTAGGGTTGGTCCCCTTGTATCCCAGGTGAGGTTCTATTTGTATTATCTTGTGCATTTCTTGTGTAGTGTGTTTATGTATTTGTGTGTTTGTATGTCATAGAAATGCAGGTGCTATTAAATGGGGCAATGTTTTCATTTATTTGGTGCAAGTGAGTGAATGGAATTCTAGTTCATATAGCTATGGATTATTAGTCTGTTTGTGCATGTGTTTGTTTTTGTATGTTTGTGTGTTAGTTTTTGGGTACAGTGTGGTATCTCTCCTTCCTCCTCAAAGAATTCACTTTTCCAACTTCTTTGAGGTATGTACGTGCTTGTGGGCGTGTTGGGAGGTGAAACTTTCCAATGTTCCAATTATCTGCCAACTTTGTCACTCTCGTCTGTCCAAGTTGAGGTTACCGCAAGAAAAACTTGAATAACTTTAGAACGGAATCAGCTACACATCCATCCAGGGGGGGGGGGGGTTGCATCATTGGAAAACTCGTACTGAGCAGTTAAAAATATTCCCTCAGTAAACTCCAAATCTGAGGGAAAGTGCTATTCCAACACTCAATACAAAAGTCTATAGGAATAAGAAAAAAACCACAGCTTTCCCGCTCTACACGCGCCCGAATTTTGTCACGCGGTTCGGTGCAATCGATCACATGTAAAGTTTTTGATGAGCTTGTAAACAACGAACTTATCCCTTCTCGGGTGAGTACTTTCTAGCATTGTGTACACTGTGAGCGCCAGAGGGTCATTAGTTGTTGCGTCTAGGATACTGGTAGGTCTAATATGGAGGTAGATTTAATTTTTATACCTGTTTAACGACTAATGCTGAGGTGTAAATATAATAAGCCACTTTTAGCTAGCAGAGTGACTACTGAAGCTGTTCATATCATTCTTATTTCTAGCTACTACTGAAGCTGTTCATATCATTCTTATTTCTAGCTACTACTGAAGCTGTTCATATCATTCTTATTTCTAGCTACTATTGTTCTGTTAATTTTAGTGACTGTGATAAAGCTACAATATTGGGCCGCCTTCGTCTTCTGTGGCTGGTAATTCACTCCTTCAGATTCTTCTCTCTAGGTGCGTACCTGTGAACAGAACAGCGCCAGGAAATAACTGTTTAGAAGTGCAAAGACAGCCTTTACTAAACTCTAGCAAAAGTCACTGCATTAATAATGCACACCCGAGTAGCGCCCCTCACGTGAACGTTGATTTACTCATATGTCAATTGCAATTAGTTCACACAACTTGGACAGACAATTCTTTCTCCCATCTCCCTCCTCCCTCTCTCTCCCTCCCTTTTTTTGGATACGATGTCAGAACTAGTCTGCTATTGAACTTACAGCTCAAGTATTCGTGTGATGAGTAAGTATCCATGTCTCTCCTTTACCCATTCTATTCATGGTCTGCCTTACATGCTGTCATGTAAAGATGATATATGCAGTAACTGGCTATCAACTACTCCACCTTCCACATGTACAGGATTCTCTTGTGCAACTACCTACCGCATGTACTCTAGGATTCTCGTGGCAATCAACTGCTTCACATTACCACATGTCCCAGGATTCTCTTGTGGCTATCAACTGCGCTATACCTCACTGCATGTCCCAGGATTCTCTTGTGGCTATCAACTGCGCTATACCTCACTGCATGTACCAGGATTCTCTTGTGGCTATCAACTGCGCTATACCTCACTGCATGTCCCAGGATTCTCTTGTGGCTATCAACTGCGCTATACCTCACTGCATGTCCCAGGATTCTCTCGTGCCTATCAACTGCGCTATACCTCACTGCATGTCCCAGGATTCTCTTGTGGCTATCAACTGCGCTATACCTCACTGCATGTACCAGGATTCTCTTGTGGCTATCAACTGCGCTATACCTCACTGCATGTCCCAGGATTCTCTTGTGGCTATCAACTGCGCTATACCTCACTGCATGTCCCAGGATTCTCTTGTGGCTATCAACTGCGCTATGCCTCACTGCATGTACCAGGATTCTCTTGTGGCTATCAACTGCGCTATACCTCACTGCATGTCCCAGGATTCTCTTGTGCCTATCAACTGCGCTATACCTCACTGCATGTCCCAGGATTCTCTTGTGGCTATCAACTGCGCTATACCTCACTGCATGTCCCAGGATTCTCTTGTGGCTATCAACTGCGCTATACCTCACTGCATGTCCCAGGATTCTCTTGTGGCTATCAACTGCGCTATACCTCACTGCATGTACCAGGATTCTCTTGTGGCTATCAACTGCGCTATACCTCACTGCATGTACCAGGATTCTCTTGTGGCTATCAACTGCGCTATACCTCACTGCATGTACCAGGATTCTCTTGTGCCTATCAACTGCGCTATACCTCACTGCATGTACCAGGATTCTCTTGTGGCTATCAACTGCGCTATACCTCACTGCATGTACCAGGATTCTCTTGTGGCTATCAACTGCACTATACTTCACTGCATGTCCCAGGATTCTCTTGTGGCTATCAACTGCGCTATACCTCACTGCATGTCCCAGGATTCTCTTGTGGCTATCAATTGCGCTATACCTCACTGCATGTCCCAGGATTCTCTTGTGGCTATCAACTGCGCTATACCTCACTGCATGTACCAGGATTCTCTTGTGGCTATCAACTGCGCTATACCTCACTGCATGTACCAGGATTCTCTTGTGGCTATCAACTGCGCTATACCTCACTGCATGTCCCAGGATTCTCTTGTGGCTATCAACTGCGCTAAAACCCCCTCACTGCAGTCCAGGATTCTCTTTGTGGCTATAAACTGCGATATTACTCACGCATGTCCCAGGATCTCTCGTGGCTATCAACTGCGCTATACCTCACTGCATGTCCCAGGATTCTCTTGTGCCTATCAACTGCGCTATACCTCACTGCATGTCCCAGGATTCTCTCGTGGCTATCAACTGCGCTATACCTCACTGCATGTACCAGGATTCTCTTGTGGCTATCAACTGCGCTATACCTCACTGCATGTACCAGGATTCTCTTGTGGCTATCAACTGCGCTATACCTCACTGCATGTACCAGGATTCTCTCGTGGCTATCAACTGCGCTATACCTCACTGCATGTACCAGGATTCTCTTGTGGCTATCAACTGCGCTATACCTCACTGCATGTCCCAGGATTCTCTTGTGGCTATCAACTGCGCTATACCTCACTGCATGTCCCAGGATTCTCTTGTGGCTATCAACTGCGCTATGCCTCACTGCATGTCCCAGGATTCTCTTGTGGCTATCAATTGCGCTATACCTCACTGCATGTACCAGGATTCTCTCGTGGCTATCAACTGCGCTATACCTCACTGCATGTACCAGAATTCTCTTGTGGCTATCAACTGCGCTATACCTCACTGCATGTACCAGGATTCTGTCGTGCCTATCAACTGCGCTATACCTCACTGCATGTACCAGGATTCTCTTGTGCCTATCAACTGCGCTATGCCTCACTGCATGTACCAGGATTCTCTTGTGGCTATCAACTGCGCTATACCTCACTGCATGTACCAGGATTCTCTTGTGGCTATCAACTGCGCTATACCTCACTGCATGTCCCAGGATTCTCTTGTGCCTATCAACTGCGCTATACCTCACTGCATGTACCAGGATTCTCTTGTGGCTATCAACTGCGCTATACCTCACTGCATGTACCAGGATTCTCTTGTGGCTATCAACTGCGCTATACCTCACTGCATGTCCCAGGATTCTCTTGTGCCTATCAACTGCGCTATACCTCACTGCATGTCCCAGGATTCTCTCGTGGCTATCAACTGCGCTATACCTCACTGCATGTACCAGGATTCTCTTGTGGCTATCAACTGCGCTATACCTCACTGCATGTACCAGGATTCTCTTGTGGCTATCAACTGCGCTATACCTCACTGCATGTCCCAGGATTCTCTTGTGGCTATCAACTGCGCTATACCTCACTGCATGTCCCAGGATTCTCTTGTGGCTATCAACTGCGCTATACCTCACTGCATGTCCCAGGATTCTCTTGTGGCTATCAACTGCGCTATACCTCACTGCATGTCCCAGGATTCTCTTGTGGCTATCAACTGCGCTATGCCTCACTGCATGTACCAGGATTCTCTTGTGGCTATCAACTGCGCTATACCTCACTGCATGTCCCAGGATTCTCTTGTGCCTATCAACTGCGCTATACCTCACTGCATGTCCCAGGATTCTCTTGTGGCTATCAACTGCGCTATACCTCACTGCATGTCCCAGGATTCTCTTGTGGCTATCAACTGCGCTATACCTCACTGCATGTCCCAGGATTCTCTTGTGGCTATCAACCGCGCTATACCTCACTGCATGTACCAGGATTCTCTTGTGGATGTCCTTTCATCCAGACCCATCCATAGACTCAACTTTTTTTCAAATTAGCTACAGGGACTATCCCTCCATCCCCCAAGATCTTGTATAATCTCATAACAAATTTGATAAGATTCATCTTGCAAGATATCTTTAGTAGACAATATGATAAAGTAATATTCTAAAAGCGGCAGCACACTACATGTGCAATAATACAAGTTGTAATGAGTTCTTCCTTCTTACCTGATCTTACCAGAGTCTTTAGTTCGAGTAAGTTTCTTGCTTGTTGGAATCAACCTAGACTGTCTTACTGGGTTAACCTGGACGTCTTGACTGTTCTTACCTGAAACTTACATGGTTCTTGCATGAATTATCTTCAACGGTCGATCATAGCCGGTCACATATGATATTACAAGATCTTGCCAGACAGAGTTATGATATGCACATGGTAAAAGGGGAAAAGGTCAGAGGTTAAGTGTAACCATGAATTTTGTATTGGTGTGCTTTAGTTGGAGTGATCTGCTAGGTTCCTATTTGAACTGTGTTCTGTCTGCGTTCCTCGGCTATTTGCTTGTTCATACTTGCATCTTCCACGCCTATCTCAACATGACCAGCGAAATACTCACATTTGCCGATAGGGAATTCTACGAGGTAAGGGGTGTGATTCAATTGTGGTCTTATATAAGGGGTGTGGTCTCGTCTGAGGTAAGGGGTGTGGTTTCATCTGTGGTCTGATGTAAGGGGTGCGGTTTCATCTGTGGTCTGATGTAAGGGGTGTGGTTTCATCTGTGGTCTGATGTAAGGGGTGTGGTTTCATCTATGATGTGAAGATTTATGTATGTGTGTGCTTGTGTTTTGTAGGACTGGTGGACTTGTACTTCCTTTTCTTCCTACTATCGCAAATGGAACAGAATCGTCCACGACTGGATACACGCCTACCTCTACACCGATCTCAAGAATGTAAACATACATACAGTAGGAGACAAAATAAAGTTCCGAATTCCGTTCCGTAGTACGCCGTAATGCGGTAGTTTTTTACCGTAGTTTTTATCGTTGCATTCCGTACCGTTTTGACAAAACGGCCAACACCGTTTACTAAAACGGTAATAAAAAAAAATTTTTTTAACATTTTAAGTGTTTCCTTCGATTCACAGGATATTTTCTAGCTAAAAACTCTTCCATAGCTATAGCAACAAGTTAAGGCCTTGTATCAACCATTGAACACTACGGAGATAGTGCAAAAAATTTAACTTCAATAGAGCTGCAGACCAAAGTTCCGAAGGGGAACAAAGCTCAAACGAAGTCCGCACTTCGTAGGTCTTCTGATAGCTGCTGATGGACCTCCAGCAGTAAAAAAATCTAAGCACAGGAAGGCCCTAACATCAAGAAAACATCGATACTGTGCAGTGGTCGAACTAACAATTCTCCGCAAGACAACTTCCAATAGGACGGCTTCAAAAAAATTTAACCCGAAAAGCTCCGCTTCAGGAGCCTGTAAACAAACAAAAATCGGAACGTTTTATTGGATAAACGATTTTTTTTTTTTATTGCTTTAACCCTTTGCGGACGAACGCGGGCGAGCAATTATGTAATTAAATACGCGCACGCCGTAAAACCAATTAGTTGCCTGAGACGACGGCGTTTTACCAGTTGGAGTTCGACACGTGGAAAAAGAAAACGGGCGAGTGTTTCTTTTGTGTTAGGCCTCAAATAATCGGCCTCTAGCGTTGTAGCTATGGTAATTCGTTAGTTTATAGTTTATAGAGTTGTTTTGAATACAAACTTAGTTGGAATTATCGAGGAGGCCATAGTTTGTTAGCTATTTTTTTAGCTTATATTTATGAAAGGAGAAATCACACCCAAGTGTAAGTTCTAGTTTTAATTTGCTTATTTCTAGCTACTTTAGGCCTTTACTTCTTAGATTTGAAAATAGCTAGACACAAAGTGTATAAAAAAAAATTTTTTATTTAGTTGGTGCACTTGATATAAATTATACTTATTTTACAAGACTTATTTTGTAGAATAGAGATTGCAAAATGTATACTATGTAAGCTACTGAAAGTTTTAGCGCGCTACGCGCTCAATAACAGAGCAGGAAAGAGCTTGTCACGAATTCGTGACAACCGTATTCTCTTGACGCACCCGGTGTGTCACAGATTCGTGACCATCGTACGCGCACGTTAAGTTACGGCGGTCACGAATTCGTGACGATCGTACGCAAAGGGTTAACATACGGTGGACGAGAAATATTAAAAAAGGTAACGCGGTTGAACAGAACAACCGGGGGGGTTTTCCAAACGGCGTACCATTTTTCCCCCGTTTTTTATTTATTTTTTTTTTTTTTTTTTTATGCGACGGCCATTCTACAGAATGGAATTCGGAACTTTATTTTGTCTTCTACTGTACATGTAGTTGTGTTACTATGGAGACTAACAAGTACAGTAATTCAAGTAGCTTTTGTATGATTTACATCTGTTGTTTTGTGATGATAAATATCACGTAGTGTAACTCTGTGTGACATGTAGTTATTCAAAAACCCTTTACCAGCTGTGTTTGCGACCACTCTAGTGTCAGCCTTCATTCACGAGTATCTGTTGGCTTTGGCCCTCAGATTTGCCTCTCCAGTGCTGCTGCTGGAATTTGCTGGACTAGGAAGTAAGTAATGGGACTGAAGTGGGCGTGGAAGGGGTGTGGTTATTATAATAGTTTGATCATGTCAGATCTTTAGCTCATGGAAGAGAGAGAGAAGGTCTCTGTTAGTTCTTGTTAGATGGTTGACGTTTCATACCGTCTCTGATCAACTGAATGTTCAATTTCACACTTGTACACCTACCACGCCCACTCTTAGCTGTACGCTTACCACGCCCACTCTTAGCTGTATACCTACCACGCCCACTCAGCTGTTGGTGTTCTAGAGAATTCTTGTATGATTACACATGTGCTAGTTAATAAAGTGTACATCCTATCTGTCATCCTATCTGTCATTTTGTTTATCCTGTCTGTCATTTCATCTGTCATTTAATCTGTCATTTTGTCTATCTTTGTCTGTCTTTTCGTCTGTCATCCTATCTGTCATTTTGTCTGACATTTCATTTGTCCTTTCATCTGTCATCCTGTCTGTCATTTCGTCTGTCATCCTGTCTGTCATTTCGTCTGTCATTTCGTTTGTCATCCTGTCTGTCATTTCGTCTGTCATTTCGTTTGTCATCCTGTTTTGTGACTTGATTGGACAATGGATTTTCAAGTAATAACAATACTGTTGCTAGGGCCATAAGTATGGGTGGTCAACCACTAAGTGTATGCTAAAAAATGAGAGGGTCAAAGTACAAAATGACATACGCATGTCCACACATATAAACAAATGAATATCCCTGACTCTCAATTTGTTACCTCGCTCGCCAACTATGATCACAACTTAAATGTTACTAACACATTTGCACTGCTAGATAGCAGCTGACTGAGGACATTTAAAATGTAACTAACACATTTGCACTGCTATAATCACAACTTGCATTGTGTATGTTTGTGTGTGCATATTACAGTGACAATCCATCTATTACATCCATATGACATTGTATGTTTGTGTGTGCATGTTACAGTGACAATCTATCTATTGCATTTATATGACATTGTATGTTTGTGTGTGCATGTTACAGTGACAATCTATCTATTGCATCCATATGACATTGTATGTTTGTGTGTGCATGTTACAGTGACAATCTATCTATTGCATCCATATGACATTGTATGTTTGTGTGTGCATGTTACAGTGACAATCTATTTATTGCATCCATATGACATTGTATGTTTGTGTGTGCATGTTACAGTGATGTTCTATCTGCTCCGTCCACATAAGAAGCGGAGGCTGTCCAACTTGATGGTTCTCCTGTGTCTGTGTGTGGGCGGGAGTAATATGGTGTTTTACTATGAAGTGGAGTTAGCATCTAGACTCTACTGCCCCCAGCAGGTGTGTGTGTGCGCATGTATGTAAGTGTGTGTCTTTCAGATAATTTACATGTGTGTATGTTTGCGTGTGCATTTTAGCTTACTGTGTGGACATTCTTCAAGCCCAGAATGTATGACTGCTTCTACAGTTATCACCATGGCAACAACACTCTAGGTTCTTTCTGAGTCCTCACTCGATCGCAACATTCATCACACACAAACTTATTTTTTGTTTCACAATCAAAGTACGGAACTCCTGACATTAATATACTTTAATAGATCTAGTTAATGCCCATCATGGATATCCAAAATGTAGCAGTTAACTACTAAATATAGATCGATCTGCAATATTAGGCCCTGCTAAGTACCTGCAACTTTATATAGCTACTGCAGTCGTCACTATTTCACTTATTCCTAATAATGAATAATAAGATAAGAAAAAATTATGGAATAATATACTATTCTTTTGGAATAATAACACATTTTTGGGAAAAAAAGAATAATTCTAAAAATTTTGAGTGTAATCCGGCAAGCCCTACTAAATATAGATGAGCAATCCAAGAATTTCTCATTGATGGGTTGCTAATCCTTAATATAGATCATAACAGGAATTACTCATTGAGATGCAACTGAACATAGATGAGCGATTACTAGATTATTATTGGTGTGTAGCTAGATGTTGCTAAGTACTAAATGAGTACTTGCTGTAGATTGGAACAATAATTTGCCTCTTCAGCTTATTCTGTTGAGAGAAACTTGCATTGATGTCTATGGAGGGGTGGCTGGTGCAGAGATTGTCAGTTGACACCAGAGGGTGATTAAATCCCTGTACTCCTGCCAGATAAGAATTACTATTTCCTCCACTTGCCACCTTGCTAGCTAATACACTGGATGCTAGCTAGAGAGAGAGAGAGAGACTCAAGAATGACTTCTTCGAAATGAACTGAACAGTGAAAAAAGAAGATGAGTGCATATAACTACCAGAATCACATGCCTACTGTAACAGTAAACAGGTTTAAAGAAAAAGGTGATACCTGACTACAGGGTGGCCCTGCAGACAAGTCTGACAAGAAAATGAACTCATAACACACACCTGAGGTATGCATACATGATTAACACAAACACAAACATCTAAGTTCTATGCCGAAGTCTCTTGGACCTGTCCAAACTATGCTAAACAAAATGTCCAGACACTTTAGTAATTAAATACAACTAAAATTAATTAAGTAGTATTTGAGTAGTTTGGATCAAGTTTAAAAATATATCATGAAGCTGTATAGTTTACAACTTTAGAATGAATTCAGCCATTATTGTTTTGTTTCTAAATCATTATAGTAAAACTACCTACTAGAGTGAGCAGTGAATGAACTGAGCTGGTAAGAAGACCTCGACTTGCCATGGTTGTCACAGGATGGTACATGCCTCCACTTTCCTGCTGGGACTAAATCTTGTATTTTTTGCACTCAATGAGACGAATGTTGTGTGATCTCGGGCTGATCTTCGTAACCATGACAAACTATCATGGAGTTTGACCAGAGGTGGATGTCTTCAAGAGAGATGGAGAGGTCTGTTGCGACAGAAAGAGCTAACTTAGCAGATATTTGAGCAATAAGTAGTTATAATTTAGGAATAGTCAAGGATTGCAGAGGTGCAACTCGAGCTTAGGACATAACTAGTGTGATGGAAACAGTAGTTCTGGAAAGCAGTCCTAAGATAGACCACTGCACCATATGCATAACTATGCGTCTGCTAACAGATGAAGTTGTTGGCTGATTATGGACAATTTTGCTTGTGAGCTAACAGTCTCGGAATAGGTGTTCGCAATAAGTGGCAACTGTTCAACCCATGTCTTCCACTCTGCGTTGAGCTCTTCTAGTATGGCCTCATTCCATGAGAGATGAAGTGACCATGCATTTTGTAGCAAGAGCTTAGGTAGCAACGTGATGGGGAGAACCACCCCATGATGTCATACACTTTTGCTGAAGAGGCGATAGGCTATTTGGTGGGTGAAGAAGTGATTGAGTCAGTGTCAGGGACTAAGATGTGAAGTTCATCCCTGTGAGTACTCCAGTAAATTCCTAGAGCCTTTCCCAGACTGGTCAAATCTGATAGCTGCAGTGAGTCAGATTCACATAGCTCTTCTTGTGTACAATGGCCAGGAATTGAGGTGAATTACTTCTCCTGAACGGGCAGTGCGTAACTTCCTTTAGTTAGGTGGTCGAAGGACCAGGGTCCACCATAAGCTACGCCCAGCTTCAGCAAGTTAATGCCCTGTGGCTAGTATGTGATAAGCAACCAGATACTATGCCGGCGTGGAAGGACTCAACCACAGCAACAAGCCACTAGCAGGTAACATGTCTCCATTCACTGAGCTTGACTTTTGATGGACTAATTTTGGCAAGACAATTCACAACACATATATACGGGATGACATGATATAAGATAGAATGGTTCTGGCCTGGAGGATTATGATATGATTAGATATGGTAAGGTGAAGTAAACATAATGTTCGTTTATTGTTCGCCATGAAACAGTAGACTTCCGCTTGATCAGGTAGCTAGATCTGAACATTTCCATTTCCTTAAGTTGAAACCAGCCTTCAAGAGTAACTCTCGCAGCTGTTGGTAAAGTTGTATGGCTCCCTCCACTGTGTTTGCGCCAGATAGTAGATCATCAACGTAGAACTGGTGGCATACTGCATCGGCAGCTTCTGTTAGCTCCTGCTCATGGACTTAACGATTCCATGAACTGGTAGGTAGAAAGATAATTGAGGGGGTTAGTTTATAGCTGATCCTGAGGTACAGCTACAGCATGATCAAGAAGGAGGTATTCATTCAAGACTTGCTCAAATTGCTGTAGCTGTCCATTGCGCTTCAATGACTTTTTATTCCCGACGTACCTTCTTACGGCTTGCGTTCGTGACTCCCCCAATTTAAGTGTAAGTTGTGCTCTTGACAACTTGACTGAATGGCACCCATCTTCTAGTACCCGATGGTTGTCCATGAAGTGATCTTGTGCTTGATGCTCTTCAATAGACACATGTCCTGAAGTCGATGGAGTCTGTTCCATCTTCCACAGTCTCTGGAGTGACTCGTTAAGATCTGCATCTCGTTGGACTTGGATACTGAAGATAGTTTTGGGGAAGTCTTC
>WLWD01003972.1_pt1 | contig 31334 bp, 33 predicted proteins | sample 6712731 | NCBI WGS metagenome assembly WLWD01 (sample SAMN12718690, study PRJNA576275) | sponge metagenome | isolation source: marine sponge | host: Mycale hentscheli | place: New Zealand: South Island, Marlborough, Capsize Point | collected 2014-11-01
ATGACTTCGCTGGAAACCTGGTTGGCTAACTCAGCTATCACCACTACAGACTATCTGACAGAGGGTAGGACAATCTCAAAGGAACTAGACCAAGTAGTGTCCCAGATGCGTTCCCTTCGGAAAATCCCAGTGTTTCAGTCACTACTCGACAAAGCGGTCGGTGGACTAGAATAAATCAGGACACACCTATTGAAGTCCCCTGCCCCAGCTGTTCCTAGGATAGAGGCTGCAGCTGTACCAGTCACGACTGCCAGGTCCCATGCTACTATCCTTCAGTTGAAGCCTCCGACCTTCTCTGGAGAAATACGAGACTTTCATGGATTTGATCAGAGATTCATGGACATGATCAACGGTAGACCGGATATCACTTCAGATGCTGACAAAGTCAGTCTGCTCTGGGAAGCTATGCTGGACCCAGCTCTCAAGACTCAAGTAGAACAGTACGGTCGTGGCCCAGATGGGTTCCAAGCCGCTAGAGAAGCCTTGCGCATCAGATATGGACGAGCATCTGTTGTGTTTCCGGTTTACATTAAGGAAATGATACAGAAAGAGACTTACTCCTACAATCAAGAATCCATGCTCAGGATTCTGGATCGGACCAAGCATCTAGCAGCTGCAATGAAGGACATCAAGGGAGATACACTCTGTCAGGTCATGGTTCAACTGGCAGTCTTCAACTTCAATGATGAGCTCTCTAAGGAGTGGACCAAGTATATGGCCGGCAAGGAAGACATTCCTGACCTAGATCAGTTAGTGAAATTCGTCGAACCTCTCAGCCACACCCTTCCATTCCAAGCACCTCAGTCTGCAGGGAGCAAGTCGTCTCAGGTTCAGAAGAAGGAATCCCAGAAGAAGACCAGCAACGGGGATAGCCGTACCAGTCAGCGTCTCACTGACTGTCCTCTGTGCAAGAACACGTACCACCACCTTCAGAGGTGCTCCGTGTTCACAGGGTACTCTGTTGGTCAAAGACAGAGCTACATCAACCGGACCAAGGGCTGCAGCAATTGCCTACATCACAGTCATGTTGTGGGACAGTGTAACTCTGCGCATACCTGTCGTCAGTGCAAGGGGCGTCATCATACACTCCTTCACAGGGATGAGGAACACAGTTGCAGCTACTTCGGACTTGATGACTGTTCCAGCTACCATGGACAACACAACAGAACCTCAGACTCTTCCTGAGAGCGCAGTGAAGGACCTGCCACTCAGGAGAGGATTTATTCTGACAACACTCATGTCACTGAGACATGGCGACAGGAGGGTTGTTGTCAGAGCCGGTCTGGATTCCTGTTCTGGATCCAGCCTGGTGTCAGAAAAGATTGCTTCGTTGCTCAAGGTCAAGAGGCACTCTACCCACATGAGTCTGTTCGGGGTGGTTTCTGACACTACTATCAAGCAGTACTGTTCCATTGAGATCTCTACCATCCTGCTTTCGGATCTGGACCTGCAGCTCAGTATGGCCATCTCCAGCAGAATCCCTGACTCTACACCTCCAGTGGACATCAAGGCGGTACGGAATAATGACATCATCAAGGGAGAACCTCTAGCGGATGGACATCTCGGAGGACAGCTGGACGTGCTGATCTCTACTTGTGATATGGGATTACTCCTCTTACCTGAACCGATCTGGGTCTGCCCTCACACTGGATTGACTGCAGTACCTACCGTCTTGGGATGGGCTCTCATGGGACGGACGAGTGGAGGATGTTGCCAAGGTGGATGCTCTCAGGGTGGAATTGGTATCCAATGAGACTCACTTGGCCTGTAACAAGTTGTGGGAACTGGAGAAGGTACCTCAGGCTGACCGCAGGACACCAGCTGAGAAATCAGCCATCCAGCAACTGCAGCAAGGCCTCAACCGGAACCAGGACGGGACCTATTCAGTACGGCTCCCCAGGGTTGAGGACCCTCCTGCTCTCGGGTACAGCAGGAGAATGGCTCTGAGCAGGTTCTATAGTTCAGAGAAGACTCTCAAGAAGCACAATCAGTTCCAACCGTTCCAGGACGAGATGAGCACATATCTCCAGTTGGGACATGCAGAACAAGTACCGAAACAAGAGCTGGACCGTGCCCATTACTACATGCTTGTACATGGTGTATCAAAACCCACCTCAACTACTACTAAGATGAGGCCAGTTTTTGACGCTTCAGCTAGCACTACTACCGGAGCATCCTTCAATGATGCCTTGCTACCGGGTCCATCCTTGTACCCACATGTGTCAGACCTGCTACTTCAGTTCCGGTTCCATCCTGTTGCGATGTCAGCCGAAATTGGCAAAAAATTTCGACAAATACATCTTGCCAAGGAAGAACAAGACTATCACCGGTTCCTGGTGCGGGATGGCAGTGGGCACATCATGGACTGCCGGATGCGACGCTTGACATTCAGTGTCAAGTCATCACCCTTCGTGGCTACCTCTGTCCTTCAACACCATGCTAGACAGCATCAGCATGTGTATCCAGAAGCTGCACAGTGTCTACTCCACAACTTCTACGTGGATGACTTGGTAGTCAGTGCAAGAGACGTGACAGAAGCAGATCACCTGAGAGAGACTACCTGCCAGCTGCTCAGTGAGGCCGGAATGTCCCTCAGGAAATGGAGGACCAACTCCAAACCATTCCGAGACACAATGCCAGAGGAGCTTGTGGAGATGGACGATCTGAAATTTCCAGCAGCACCTCATAGCCAAAACGCCCTAGGTCTACATTGGCAGGTGGCTACTGATAGTCTACATGTGGCCACTCCCAACGTTCCAGAACCTGCAACTGACACTACTACTGTGAGGACTGTGGCATCAGTGGCAGCACAAGTTTTTGATGTTTTGGGTTTTTCTCTCCCTATGTGATCCGTGCCAAGATCTTGATGCAGCAACTCTGGATCGCTCAGTGCCAGTGGGATGACAAACTGCCAGCTGCTATCTTCCCTGTTTGGAGGGAATGGACCAGTCAGCTGTCTTTCATCACACCACATCCGGTACACAGGAAATATTCAGATTCTGACTCTCCCATCGTGAGCAGCTCTCTCCAAGGATTCTCAGACACCTCTAAGGCCGCCTATGGAGCAGCAGTTTATCTCCGGAGGGTACACAAGGATGACAAGATTACTGTTTCCCTGGTCTACGCCAAGGCCAAAGTCTGTCCCCTGAAGACGCGGACTATTGGGCAGTTGGAACTACAAGCTGCCTATCTACTTGCTGACCTACTTGTTTATGTGGCCAAGACGCTCTCACTACCTCTGGACTCTGCCAAAGCTTGGACGGACTCTACTATTGTCCTTCATTGGATCAGGAGACAACCTTGTACTCTGAAGGAGTTCGAGGCCAACAGAGTAGCTCACATTCAAGAAGCACTACAGGATTGCTCTTGGAGACATGTGGCTTCAGCTGACAATCCGGAGGATCAAGCCAGCAGAGGAGTCTCAGCTCTGGAACTGTTCAATTCGGACCTATGGTGGCATGGTCCACCCTGGCTGGCGAGACCTGAAAATGAATGGCCGCACTTGGTGGTGGGAACCTTGCCGAGAGTATTGCCAGGCGTGAGAATGGTCACTCTGGCAGCGGATGTCGAGCCAGTGGTGCCCTTCACGTTGTGGACTGACTACTCCTGCTACAATCGGCTCAAGAGGACTGTGGCCTGGCTCAGGAGATGGATCCACAATTTCAGGCACAGAAAGGCTCCAGACAAGAAATGGACTGATGTACCTCTGTCATGCAAGGAACTATCAGCTGAACACATCTTTCTGCTCAGAAAGGCTTAGGAAGATACATTTCCGGAGGTGTTCCAGCTCATTGCCAAGAAGAAACCGTTACCAGCTTCTCACAAGCTTGGGGGGATGATCATCCATCTGGATGAACAGGATGGACTACTGAAGGCCACTGGACGCCTGAGGCAGCATTCTCTGACCACACCCAAGGTGGTCATTCCTCTAACACTCGACTCACACATCGTTGGGTTGATGGTCCACACTGCTCACAAAGACTATGGACATCCTGGACTGGCAGCTCTTCTGTCATTGCTAGCCCATCGGTACTTCATCCCAGGACTCAAGAACCAGCTCAAGAAGGTGTCCAGGCAGTGTGTGACTTGCAGGTGAGCCTATGGGCAGCCCATGCAGCAACGTATGGGTCTGTTGCCCAGTTACCGGACCACAGAGGCTCCCATGTTCAAGACTACAGGGATCGACTTCGCGGGACCGTTCCAGGTCAAGTTCAGCAACCACAGGAAGGCCCCCAAGTCTAAGGCATATGTATGCTTGTTTGTGTGTCTGGTCACTCGCTTCATCCACCTGGAAGTATGCGAAGACCTCGGCACCCCCCAGTTTATGGCTGCTTTGAGAAGATTCACAAACAGGATAGGCCTACCCAGCACTATACTGACAGACAATGGGTCTAACTTCACTGGGGCTCATTCAGAGTTACTAATCATCCAGAAGATGTTACAGAACTCAAAGGACTCTATCTCTCACTACTGTGGGACCAATCTCGTCGACTGGAAGTTCATCCCTCCCAGGACTCCCCACTTCGGTGGGATCTGGGAAGCCGAAGTGTCCGAGCCATGAATGTTCAACTCAAGAAGCTAGTGGCAGACAAGGGACTCCGGCTGATTGAATTTCAGACTCTACTATCAGACGTTGAGGCCTTGCTGAACAGCAGACCTCTGACCCAGCTGGACAGCACAGATCCAGAAGGAGACTTGGTTCTGTCTCCAGGCCACTTCATGCTGGGACGTCCACTTCGAGCACTGCCTTCTAAGTAAGCAAGTGCTGCCAACATCTCTCACCTTAGAAGTTGGCTTCTAGTCACTAGGCTGAGGCAGGATGTGTACTCAGCCTGGAAGGCTTGCTATATCACCTCACTCATGGACCGGAAGAAGTGGCAGAAGGAATCATAGAATCCGACCATAGGAGAAGTGGTACTATTGAAGAATGACACTTTGGAACAGGGACGACTCCCTCTGGCACTCATCACTGCCACCTTCCCCGGACTGGATGGGAAGGTCAGGGCTGTGGAGGTACGAATCAGAGGAAAGACATACCGTCGGGACGTAAGGAGAGTAGTCCAACTTCATCTACAGGATCTAGAATACCGGAGTTCAGAACAGGGGCCAGGACTTGGAGCAGATCATACAACCGGTTCAGATCAGGGACCAGACCAGGCTCAAGGACAACAGCTAGGACCAATCACAGATCAAGGACAGGCTGTGAACATGGCAACCAGGACATCCGTGGATGGAACAGATGCTGCCCCCTCTTCAGTCGGGACCCCCCAGGATGTCCAGGTCTTCACCTGAACAACAGAAGATTACTAACTGTATGTATATCACATCGTATGCTTACCTCAGTTCTCGAACTTACCTTCATCTCATTATTCGTTCTATGTCATTGTCACTTACGTTTTATTCTTTTCTTTAATACTTGCGCTTCGCAGGTTTAATTTCAGTTACTCGCATAAATAAAAGAGTGAAGTTTTGAGTGAGTGTGAGCGGAAGGCGAGTAGCTCCGGTCCTCCGACTAGCCTAGCTAAACTAGAATTACTACTTAGTCTGTGGATTTACAACCCACGGTCACCTTCCACCACTGCCTTTGCTGTCACGTTCCTAAGTGGCACCGCCTCAGACCACCTAGTTGCCAGACAAATGTATGTCAGAAGATATCTGCGCCCACCCTTACCCTTGGGCAGTGGCCCTACAATGTCGATGGCCACCGACTCAAAGGGCTCCGACAAAACTGGCCTCTCAACTGCCGGCGCCCTCCTAGGTCTATACTTGCTCCTCCTTTGACATTTCTCACAGCTCCCTCAATACTCGACTACTTCCTTGGGCATCCCTGGCCACACGAAATACCTCCCAATCATCCCCACTACCTTATCTGCCCCTAAATGACCGGTAGACATTTAAGTTTAGAGAGCTGTGAGGAAGACAGTGCTGAAGAAGATGAAACAGATGGCTTAGGAACGGAGAAAGATGGTGGAATGAGAGCTGAAGTTCATTTTGAGTTTTGTAATGACATTGAGGAGAAAGGAAGAGATATTGTTATACCAGTTGTTGGAACAGGGAAAGACAGAAAGAAGCTTGTAAGGGAGACTAAAGAGGATTCCACTCTTGAAACAATACGAACATTTGCTGACAATAAAGACAAAGGGTACAGATGGGAGAATGGTGTACTGGTTCAAGCTATAATATCGCAAAACTTAGATGAAAAACTTCTGATTGTTCTTCCCAAGTCTTTTAGGAACCGAGTATTGAAATTAGCACATGAAGGGTTGGGTCATGTGGAAAGTGCGAGCTATTATCAAAAGAAACTTTACATGGCCAGGAGTTGGTGCAGAAGTGATAAACTTTTGCACCAGTTGCGAGATTTGCCAAAGATGCAATAAACATAATGCAAGGAAAGCTCCTATGGTTGAGAGGCAAGTGATGACAGAACCATTTGAAGTCGTCATGGCATTTGACTTGGTTGGACCTTTACCCACAGCGAAGGGTGGTTTTGTTTCATTTTAACTGCAATATGCCAAGCATCCAGATGGCCCGAAGCTATTCTTATTAAGTCAGTCACAGCAAAAGTTGTAGCCAAAGGCATGTTAAAAGTTTTTTTTCAGAACAGGGATTCCATTGGAGGTATTAACAGATCAAGGGCCTCAGTTTGTGGGTAGCTTGAGTAAGCAATTACATGAGAATTTGGGCATTAAAAAAATAAAGACATCTCCATATCACCCTCAGACAAATGGTATTCTTGAAAGAATGCATGGGACACTTGGATCTATGTTAAAGAAAGTAGTTTCCACAGGAAAAGATTGGGCAGAGCAATTGTTTGCTCTCAGATCTATTCCCAACAGAGACTCTGGTTTGTCTCCATTTGAGCTTGTATTTGGTCATGCAGCCAGAACACCTTTGGATGTGTTACATCATGGTTGGCTTGAACAAGATTTTTCAGAATTGGACGTTGAAGAGTGGGTTGAGTTACTAAGAGATCGCTCGGAAACAATGCATGAAGTTTTAAGAGAAAGAATGACAATAGCCAGTAAGGAGAGAAAGAAACATTATGACAAAAAAGCAGTTGAGAGGGAATTCAAGAGAGGAGATTTTGTGCTGAGTAGAACACCAGGAATGAATGGAAAATTAGAAGAAGCATGGCAGGGACCACATGAGGTTGTAGAAAGGGTCAACAGAGTGAATTATATAATTGCACTTGGAAGAGGTAGAACAAAAGTTGTTCATATTAACATGTTGAAGAAGTTTGTACCAAGAGAAGCAGAAATTATGAGACTAGTAGTGGTGAGTGAGGCAGAAGAAGAGAAAAATGAGGGAAGAATGGAAGAGAAAAGTGAGCTCTATGTGAAGAGGATATTGTTCAGTTAAGAAAAGAGTACGAGAATGTTTTTAGTGATGTACCAGGAAAAGCAGTTGTTGAAGAGTTTCAGATAGAATTGGAGGATGGTGCCAAGCCATTTAAATATCATCCACATTGTTTGCCACACACATTGAAGAATGGGGTTAAAGAAGAAATTAAAAATTTACAAGAGCTGGGAATTATTAAACCAAGTAAGAGCCCATGGGTATCACCTATTGTACCTGTAGTGAAACCTGATGGTACTGTAAGAATATGTGTGGATTACAGACAATTGAATAGCATAACAGTTAGTGATCCTTACTATATGATAACTCTGGAGGAAATAGTAGATAAAGTAGGGAATAGCACAGTATTATCCACAATTGATTTAGCAAAGGGGTTTTACCAAATACCAATTAAGCCTCAATCAAGAGACAAGACAGCTTTTATGACCCCTTTTGGAAAATTTTCTTTCACCAGAATGCCATTGGGTCTAAAAAACGCTCCTTCAGTTTTCCAGAGAGCTATGGAGGAAACCTTGGATACAATTGATCATGCAGTACCATATATTGATGACATTATTGTTTTTTCAAAAAGCTGGAATGAGCATTTAAAAGATCTGAGAGAAGTTTTGAGAGCTTTGCAGAAAAAAGGATAGACAGTAAAGGAAAGTAAATGCAGGTTTGGTATGAAATATGTGAAGTATTTAGGACACATTATTGGTGATGGCAAACTAGCTATTCCAGCTCATAGGACAGAGGCAAATCACTTCATATAAGCAACCACGAACAAAGAAAGAACTTAGATCGTTTCTTGGGGCTATGTCATACTTCAGAAGATTTGTTGAGAATTTTGCTAATTATTCTGCTATACTCTCACCAGCAACTGCTAAGACAGCACCTGGGGTGGTTCAGTGGTCGGAGGAAATGCTGGATGCTTTTCACTCACTCAAAGTTAAGGTTAGTAGCAGTGTTAATTTGTATATTCCTGTGTCACATGATTCATTTGTTTTATACACTGATGCATCTGGAGTAGGGGTAGGGTCTGCTCTATATGTTTACAGAGATGAAGCTGAACTACCAATTGCATTTTACAGCAGACAATGCAAGGATCTCAGAGAAGATATATATGGTGGGTAGGTCCTCACATCCTGCTCGATGCTTGTCCCATTCTTCACGTAGTTTGGGATCAAAGTGCTGCCTGCGTGTTCGACAGTGAAGATGGATAGTGAGTCCCCCACCAGCTTGACAATGGAGTCATGATTGAGGATATGTCTGTTCAATAGACGTTGGAGTCCTTCCCAGTCATAGGTATAGTTGTCTCCTGCCACCAACTCTTGTACAAGCTGAGGGTAGATGATTTGAGGACTTCCATAGTTTCTGTGTCAAGGCTTCCAGGGCAGCATCGTAGTCACCGTCAGCATGAGACTGGACGATGGCTCGAGCTTCTTTCGTATCCATAAATTTGAGCAGCAAGTAACGCCTCTCTACATGCTTCAAGTGTTTGCCTCGGGATTCCTTAGTTGCTTGGAACATGTCCTTGAAGTGCTGCCACAACTTGGGATCCCCATTAAAGGTGGGGAGTTCCAGGTTGAGACGAGCTCCTTCTGAGTGATGAGCTGGAAATGGTGATGAAGTGGCTTCAGTCATTCCCTTTTCTTCCTTCTCGGTTCTTTTGGCTTTCTGAGCCTTGGAAACAGAAACAGATATGCGTGTGACCGCTCCCTTGAGGTGAGACATCAGTGGAGAGATTCGATCATTCGTCCTGAAGTCAGAAGCATCGGCTGCAAACTTGTCACTAGATAGAGTGGGGGCCACTTAAGATGTAAGTCCCAAGCTATTAGCAGCTATTATGAAAAGCTAACACCTAACCTGTGAAAGGTGGGCATAACTTCGCTCACACAGGACCCAAACTAAGACGGCGACTTGGATCGAAGGACCAGTGTCTGGTAGATTCTCAGACGCAACCGCTGTCACTTGCGCAATTGCAGTCTTGCCTGAGTTACCCGTAGAGCGCGCACTCCACAACAATACAGTTATGGTTTGGGTCAATACAAGAACAAGATAGAATTATTAGAGCATCAGCTATATATTATGACATGACATGATATAGACCGCAAAGGGCTTAATGAGGGTGGAGATTCAATGTTCACGGGTGACGATCCTTTTCCTGGTGACGTCATTTCCCTTTCGTAGCATTCCCAGGTCGGCGGAGGCCCGAACATCCTCCGGGGGGAGGAATCGGCATGTTCTTCTTCCATAAGGACAAGACGATTGCTAGACCTTTTGTAGAGTTTTCCCTGGCCACTACTCTCACTGTAGCGTCATCTCCTGGATAGACCTCCATCACGAATCTTAGGGGCCAGTTTCGCCCAGTGAGAGTCTCATCTTTGACGAGGACCACATCTCCAGGGCATAGGTTATGTTGTGGTTGGTGCCATTTAGCTCGAGCTCCCAGGGACTGAAGATATCGGCTTTTCCAGGTGATCCAAAGTTCCTGGCGCAGGCGTTGTACCAGGTTCCAACGACGAATGGAAGAGAGTGAGGAGGTGGTGTCGACTTTGGAAGATGGTGGTGACTTGAGAGGTCTCCTGATCAAGAAGTTGCCGGCGGTGATGGCGAGTTCCTGATCTGGATTGGTCGAGGTGATAGGTGCGAGTGGACGTGAGTTTAGGATGGCTTCGGCCTCAATCAAGAGTGTTCAACTCCTCATATGAGAAAGGACGAGAGGAGATTAGTTTGCGGAGAGTTGCCTTCATCGACTTTACGGCAACTTCCCAAGGCCTCCAAAGTGTGGTGCAAGGGGTGGAGAGAAGTTCCATTGCATGTTGGAAGTAGTCGATATATGTGACAGTGACTGCTGTGTGTGGTCATCCTGGAGTAGTGCTCGGACTTCATCGAACTCTCGTTTGGTGCCGACAAAGTTGCTGCCATTGTCGAACATGGGACTCCTCGACGTGAGCAGAATCGATTGAAAGCAGCGATAAATGCCTCTGAGGATAAATCGGAGCATAATTCCAGGTGAACAGCCCTTGTGGTGAAGCAGATGAAGACAGCTGCGTAAACCTTCACACGAGTAGGCTTGCGGGGATTCCCTCGGTGAATCAGAAACGGTCCCGCGAAGTCCACTCCGGTCACTGAGAATGATGGTGCAGGTGTTGTTCGAGACGAGGGAAGAAGCCCCATCTTTGGCGTGATGGAGGAGGCGTGAAGACGACGACAAGTAACGCATTCCCGAGACAACTTCTTCAGGAAATTCCTGAGACCTGTGATGAAGTAGGTCATGGCTAGTACTGACATGATGACAGAGATACTGGGATGTCCCAAGGTTCGGTGTAATGTGATGACCAAGAGACAAGCAGATGGACGATTTCAGACTGAGGAGGACCAGCGATAAGGCGTTCCTAGGTGAATTGGGATCTCGGACCCGTCCTCTGACGTAGATCAGACCGTCAGATTCAATGGAAAGGTCTAAATTCTTTAGAGTAGGTGGGACAGCAGTGGACTTGCCATCCTTGAGGTCCCTCAACAGGTCAAGGTAGATGTCCTGCTGGGAGAGTTGAAGGAGGAGACGTTTTGACTGATTTGAGCTCCTCTAAGGTAAGAACTTCGTCCCTCCGACGCTCCTTAGACGACAGGCGCGTTTTGGAGACGAAACGTCAATCCAGGCCAGGACTCCAGCAAGATGATGGAAGGAGGAATAGTGCGACCAGAAGTCCCAGGTGCAGGATGCGGCGGCAACGGCCATGACGACGGTCTTGCGTAGCTCAGGGACCTCCGGACGGACGCATCAGACAGTGGAGGGGGCCATGTTGTAGGTGACTGCGAGAGTCATGGCGGGCCATTCCACCAGATGGTAGAGTCGACGATGTCTCGGGGTGATATTCCTCTGCTGGCCAAGTCTGCAGGGTTGTCCTCAGTGCGGACGTGACGCCATTGAGTACCTGGGACCTTCTCCTGTATGGCACGGACACGATTGGCGATGAAGGTCTTCAGACGAGATGCAGAACCTCGAAGCCAGGCCAGGATGATAGACGAATCCGTTCAAGCATCAACATCAGATAAAAACAGGTCCAAGTCCTTGACTACGGAGTCGACCAGCTTGGAGAGTAAATGAGCGGCCATGAGCTCCAGACGGGGAACAGTTGACGACTTGACTGGTGCTACCCTTGCTTTGGAGACTACGAGGCACACGGAGACGGAAGAGTCGTCATACAAAGTCCTTAGATAGAGGACTGTCCCATAGGCGATGATGGAGGCGTCAGAGAACGCATGTAGTTGACCACTGACGTGAGGTCGATCAAGTGGCATCAGACGACGTGAGATGGGATACTAGGTGATATGAACGACATGGGTAAGTCATTCAACCCACGATGAGGCGATGTCAGGAGGTGCAGTGTCATCCCAGCCCAGGCCCAACTTCCACAGGCGCTGAAGCAGGATTTTCACTGTAATGATGCCTGGTGAGAAGAGTCCCAGGACATCAAAGACCTTGGCGGCCACGGAAGCCAAGTTCCTCTTTGTAACTGGGAGGTCGAACGATACAACGGGCACTGCCACATGGAAGTTGTCGGTGGTGACGTGCCAGTGGATGCCAAGAGTTTTGGATGACGACAGTGGATCCGCCAGTTGTAGGTCTGCTGTTTCTCTGAGGGCCTCTGGAACGGTATCCAGGAGCGCAGATGAGTTGCTCCTCCACTTACGGAGAGTCATCCCGCAGAGAGATAGGAGATCGCAGAGCTCTGTACGTGTGGCAGTGGCTTCCTCGACAGTCGGAGCGCCGGAGCAGGGATCAAAATAAAAATTCAGAATTGTAAGGCCATTTTGTCAGACCAACATTTCAAATGTCAGACCCAAATGTAGAATGGCACGTTGTATGTATCTTTACTTAATTTCTACATGTTTATTGTAGGTATCTGCACACTTGGATTGCTTTGACCATTTTATTTTCCACAGAACTTTTTCATCTAAGTATTTGCGTACTAAACAGTTATGCAAAAAATACCTAGTATTGAATTATTTTTACAATTCATAATTTTTTTATTCATGTATTGTTTTTATAGTGAATGTTTTATTGTATTATATTAGTAGAAAATATCTGTGAGTAAATATGACATAAAAAAAATTCAGAGAAATATGTAATGAAAGATTAAAGTTATTCATTGACAAACAGTTCATCCCACTCATCCAGTGTTGGCTGCTGCTCATCAAAATTACTGCTGGTGGATGAAGTTTCACCACTTTCTCGAGCAGGGGTACATCTGGGTTTGTAAGGCTTTCTAGCTGCTTGACAGGGTCTCCTGCTAGTACAGGTATCCTTCCACCACATCTCTAAAGCTGAATCAGCAGAAAAGTCTTTATATGGCGGCCCTTCCACATGAATTTCAAGGAGATCATCCAACGTACCAGTATTAAGACATGTTCTATTGTTTGATTTAATGATTTTCAAACTTGAGAATGTCTGTTCCACTCTTGCATTCGAAAAAGGTAGACTAAACACCAATTCACAAAGAAGGAGGATATTCTTCCACTTGTGGGAATCAGGGCAAACATGAAGACTGTACCAAATTTCTGGATAGTCAGTGGTTTCAAGAGTAAGATAACTTCTCACATAGTCCACAGTATCTTCAATCTCATCCACAAGGATAAAAAGAGTAACACTCTGAGCTTCCAATAAAAGACTGATATATCTCCTCAATTGCATGTTTGATTTCATCAAGTGAACTATCATCTGACCCTGCTTCATTAGATCTCTTAATCCAGCTCTGTGTGTCAAGAAATACAAGAAACGCTCTCAGCAATTCTAAATTGGACCATTCTAATCTGCTCACAAGCAGCTAGACACTTCAAGTCAGACAATGCATCTTTCTTACACTGCTCAACAATGGTATCACTGAAGCCGTTGAGAAAAACACCTTCATAAATTTTCTCCCCATTAGCATCACTATGAATATTAGTCATAACTTTCTGTACTGCTGGCCATTGCAAAGGGTCTTTCTCTCTCAAAGATTTCATAGCACTGGTTGCTTTTAGATTTTGCTTAATGGAATAAACAATATCAGCAGAAATTTGCAGGGCCAGACTAAGAATTGAAGGAGGTTTGAGTACTTCAGCATAGAGTGCACACCCTACCAGGATGTTGTACTCGGACCACTTCCTGCAATAGCCTTTAATTCGTGCCCGGTCTTCTGCCTGAATTGAATTATCTTCAGCTAATACATTTAAGTGACTCAAGTATGCCCCATACCGATCTAATACTCTTTGTAATGCTCGTCTCTTGTGAGTTATCCATCTTGACCCTTCAGAACGAATTGGAATATTTCCTGACTCTGGTAATTCAAATACTTCCTTCAATTCTTCAACAATCACAGATAATTCTCGGGTCTTTTTCGGAGATTTTTTGTATAAGTAGTATAGGCGAAGCAACATTTCCTCATTGCCTTAAATAACCGACTAGTTAATCCATTCTTTGATGCCAATTCTAGGCGATGCGAGAAGCACCAGGACCAAAACATCCATGGCAAAGATTTTTGAAACCTTTCCCTAATGCTTTTATGATGTGCAATGTTTACAGAAGCACCATCTGACCCTCCACCTACTAATACTGGGTCTGGTACTCAATACTGAACTTTTATCCAAAGTGTCTGATATTCCCAAGATTTTTTCCAATGTTTTTGCAGACCACTCACCAGACCATCGGTATCAGCTCTGTCAGGATTAAAAACAGAAATGTAGCGAGCACAAGATTTCATCTCCTTGGCTGTGTCATCCTGTCTGCAAAACTGAATAAGAACCATCTCATCTTCTACATTCCCAGCATCAGTAGTTCCATCCAGTAGAAAGCTAAAAAAATGCACTTCAGAAGACATCATAGATAAAAAGTGTTTTCTCTGGCTCTCAGCAATGTAGTGTGTAAATGACTTAGCTACTATATCTGTTTGATATGCTGTTCCTAAGTCAACTCCATGGGACACCTCAAGCTGATGAAGTGAAGGGTATTTGAAAGGTATACATTCCGTGGCCACCATATAGCAAATATGTATCTTTTTTGTCACCTGCTCTTTTGTTCTGTGATCCATGTTAGTAAAACATCTCATAAGTGGAGAAGAAGACAAGAAAGAAGTAGAATCATCGCTCGAGGTCCTGGCCAGGCCTTTCTTGAATGCTGTTGCATGCTGTTGGCTTGATGCATGGTCTACAACACAGCTCGTTTTGTGATTAGTTGTCCCTTCAATCCATGCCTGGGAGAAAAAAAAACAATAGAAAGAGAATGATAATTCTATAAAATTGAATTGATAAATTGATAATTTAATCATCATAGGTATTGTTTTAAATGGGTGTATTTAGGCTAGCGTATATTTGTTGGTTCATTAATTTACTATTTCAAAGTTTAAATTACTTGCTCTATATTTATAGGTGATGATCTATACGAAAACCAAACATAATACTCCAGTTGTATACCAATAGCTTAAACTCAATTCCATTGACCCTGCATACAATTTTATTGCATTTTAAAAAACTGAAATGATCATTATTGACAGTATTGCCATGGATAGTCACAATAATATTGTTGGTTTTGACTAAAAAAAAAAGTATGAAAAAGGTTTAACAAGGTATACTATTAATTGTACAGTCATATTCCTAGGATTTTAATCCAACAAAACTAACAAACAAAAAAAAAACAAGCTAGTTACCCTAGTGAAAATGACAATATAAGAAGAAAGAGCTGAATAATTATATATTGCCCCAACTATCCGATACAAAAGTAACACTCATAAACATACCTTAGAAAAGTTCTTGGAGCTGCATATTCTTTTCTCATACTTACGACAAACTTCACACCACAAACAGTCGACCAGGCCACGGCTCTCTCTGTCCTTATTGCAGCGAAGCCAAGAAAGAGTGTCATGTTCACGATTAAACTCCCTCTGCCATTTTTCGAACGTGGCTATCGACAATTGACGCCTTTCCTTCTTAGTTGGAGCCGTGGAGCTAGCTCCGCAGGATGCAGCTGTTCTCTTCATTTTGGGCGCGCCTCTAGTAATTACTGCGCATGCGTTAGGTATAAGGTAAGGGTTGTTTCATTAATTTTTTAATTTATTTTATTCTCAGCGCGCTGTTTGCTCTGTACTTTTTCGTAGTAGTGAAAGAGCTCTCAAACAGTTGCTGCCAGACATAAGGGCCGGCCCAGTGCAGAAACGATCGGCCATTACTGAGAAATGCCCGGAATTTGGCCGATGGCCGACCGCTATTTTGATCCCTGCGGAGAGACAATCATCCACATAAAAGGAAGTGCTGATGATATGTGCTGCAGTAGGGTGTGTGTCCTGATGGCATTCAGCATGCTCCAACAGAACCATGGTGGCGAAAAAGGGCGAGGACTTTACGCCAAAGGTGAGACAGCGCATTCGGTAGTCGGTGATAAGTTTGTTGTCTGTCCTCATCAAGAAGCGATGGAAGTTGCGATCGATAGGATCCAGCTCCACTTCTCGAAACATTTTACTGATGTCCGAGTGAATGCAATGCGATGACATCTGAAGGCAGTGAGGACGGAGGTAAGGAGCGGGTACAGATTAGGTCCCGCCAAGAGCTGGTCATTGAGGGAGATGCCATTTGACGACTTGGCGGAGGCATCAAAAACCGCACAGAGCTTTGTCGTGGTCAACGATTCTTTCACGACGCCGTGGGTCGGCAGGTAATAGGTGTTGATAGACGGTTGGTGAAGTTCATCCTCGGGTACAGGTTCGGCATGCCCAAGTTCAATGTACTCCTTGAGTACCTGTTCAAAGTCCTGGAACTTCCCTTTTCCTTGCAGAGACTTCTCATTCTGCTTGAAACGGCGATGGGCAGCAGGGCGAGAGGTCCCCAAGGAAGGAGGGTCGGTGACACGAGGGAATTGTACTTGACAACGTCCACTTGGCATGACTCGATAGGTGTCCTTGAACGAAGTGACTGCGGACTGCTAGTCGAGAGTGTAAGACGTATTCAGATCTGGAATCTGGTCCTGGTCCGAAAGGCGCTGGAGAGACTGATCCAGCGGGTCTGGCGTTCCATGTACGTGCACGATGGTGTTGCGTACGACGGACTCAGGAATGGCTCCCAAGAGGGTCCAGCCAAAAAGGGTAGGTTTGGCGACGATTTCCCCACCTTCGCCAACAACTCCCAGACCTTTCTCTGAACGAACACAGGGTATGGCGCCCAGCAGTAAGTCCAGAGTCCCTCCCAGCTCAGGATCTGCGATAGGACGGTTGACGCAGACTACTTAATGGGCGGCTTTCCAGGCTTGCTTGCCATGGCTAGCTGCCGTGCCTTGAAGAAGTCTAGGAGGTCGTGGACCGAGGGGAGTGACGTTTTCCCGGCAATGTGACGAGTCCACTCGTCCAAGAGTTTGTCATCGAGGTGATGCATGAGTATGGCTGCGATGAGCTGGTCAGACGATTATCCATTGCAGTAGCAGAACCTATCACAGATTCTCTCCATAATGGACCGCATAGTGGAGATACTGTCTCCGGTGTACATGAATTTCGGCAGATTGAGTAAGGTGTCCACGTGGATTAGATAGACGACCACTGGATTCCCGTAGTTGGTCTCCAGTTCGGCGAGTGCGTTTTCATAACCATTCTCTCCTCGGCCTGCCACCTCAACGACTTGACGGGCGATTTCGGTCTCCATGGCACGAAGGAGATGGCAGCACTTGTCTGGCTCAAGAAGACTCGAGCCGGCAGATTTCATGGCTGACGTAAAGAGTGACTTGAAATTGGCCCAATCCACCGGGTTACCGGAAAACTTGGGCAGGTCGAGCGTTAGACGAGACGACGATGGCAGTGCAGCTGGTGTGCAATACGATGGAGTGGGAGATGTGGACAACTTCTCTCTTCGACTGGAGACATCTGAAGCTCTTTTGAAGCAGTTCAGTAGTAGACGATTGGTGTCTCCACGCAGCCCTTCCACATCGGGATCGGCTGTGTAAGTCCGAGAACGCCTGCGGAACGCCATGTTCTGCTTCTCGGTGGTGGCGTAATTGGACCAGAAACGATCGTTCGGATCATCGGCCAACTCATGCAGATTAAGGAGCTGGTCGGCAAGAATGATGCCCTCCTCATAGACATCAATCTTTCGTAGGAGGATATCCGCTCTGGTGAGGAAATCCTGGTAGACGATGCGGAATTCTTCACCAGGTCGGGTTTCTTCCTCCTTAGCCCCGGGATCGACTATAAGCTCCTCATACCGTGTTTGTAAGGCACTGTAGAAGAGCAGTTGACGGTTCAGTTCATCCTTGCGATGGGCTAGGACGTCCCGTTCGATGCGGTCGACAGATAGAGCTAGGATTGCACCAATCTCACGTTCCAGCTTCGTGAGCTGCCCCTTACGGCCGGTGCGTTTGCTGAGGATTTTCCGAGGTTCCAGAATTTGTTGATAGGCGGCAATCTCTTCGCAGTCCGCGGATGACATGATGGACAGCGAAGGTTCTCAGACGGAGAATAAACGACGAGACGGGGTAGACGTTAGATGGGCAGGTTCGAGCAGACGACAATTCGAACGTGCAGTGTGTTCACAACGATAAGTGAACGGCGATAGACGGACGGCAGATGAAGACGGTGATGTAGAGCCGGACGCTGGCCAGAATCTTCTACCGAGAATATCCGGCTCGAAGGACCAAATGTAAAAGGCGGGCGTAACTCCGCTCACACAAGACCCAAACTAAGACGGCGACTTGGATCGAAGGACCAGTGTCTTGCAAGCCCTCGACTGGAGATGAGATGTTGATGTCTGACAATCATGTGACTGAGAGGATCCTTGTGGTATAGTATGATAGGATGTCGCTTTGAGAACTTAAGATGTGCTCTTGCCAGCCTTCCGCCCACCTTGAGAACCGAGTTAGAATCTAGGAAAGGTCGAAGAGGAGTATTGGACTATTAGTGGGCAAAGTAACAACCTTCTGCAGTGGGAACCGAGTTAGAATCTAGGAAAGGTCGAAGAGGAGTATTGGACTATTAGTGGGCAAAGTAACAACCTTCTGCAGTGCTTTGATCTCAACACCAAACATTCTCTCTTGTGACTGCTTGATAAGCACAATCTCAGCTTGAATAATCTCTGGTACAGTTAAAAATGAACTAGTTCGAGGTTGCTCTTGAGTCCCACGAATTTTGATATTGTGAAGAAATCGAAGAGCCCAGGCAAGTACTCGTCTTCGTTTGTCAAATGAGGAATGTTGAAGGAGTAGCCAGGGTTCTGTAGAGGTAATGACATTGATGCAGACTCTAACCTCAGGATCTTCCCCAGAGGAAAAACATTGTGGCTGAGATGGCCAGTGTGAAGAATCCTTGGATCTCGCTTTGGAAGTGCTACCTGATATCTCCCAGTCTCATTGAGCTTGTGGTTGAGACTGTAGTGTTCCACCACTGCCTTCTCTTCAGGAGTTAATGGCGAAGTTCCAGATGATGTGGTTTCTTGTGACTCCCAAAAAGCTCTGAGCAATTCATTGGTGTTGGAGAAAATATCAGCATGGTACATCACATGTACAGCAGAAGTGGAAGATGAATATGGACCGGTGATTGTCCAGCCAAAGATTGTCCTGATAGCTGACGGCTGACCATTGGATCCTCTCCTCATTTCTGGTAGTATGATCTGGTCTATGACATTGGCTCCAAGTATCATGTCGATCCGCCCCGGACGGTCAAATGATGGCAGCTAGCTGGATCTCCTTCAGGAAGCTCCAAGATGAAGCCTCTCATACAACTTCATGAGGTAAGTTAGCAGTGACTTTAGAGACTACAGCTGCTGAGACTTGTATATTTGTAGGAGATATGTAGGTGGGTGAGACCTTGAATGAAGTTGCTTTACTGCTTGATCCAGTTGAGATGTCTTGTACTCCTACAGAATCCACAGGTCTTGTCCACACTAGTTGAGTAAACCATTGCTTGGGGACGTTTGTGCTGGTGTGAGTGTTGCTTAGAGGAGGGTGTAGACGGTGCTGTCGTGTCCATTCTTTCTTCAAGAAAATCCAGGAATACTTCAATATCTGGTACTTCCTTTCTCTCTTTAGTAAAGGCCATTTATCGTAAGTTCATGGATGAGATTTGAGACTGCTATTGACGTTAAGACTGCACCTACTTCATATTGACCAGAGTCATGAAGTCCAGCCAGATGCTTCTTCCAGGTCACGTGTAGCTTGGAGATCTCCTCATAGCTGTTTGTCTTTGCCTGATGCTGAGTGAGGGCTTTCACATGAAGTCGATGGACAAGGCGACGTTTCTCATATCGCTTCTTGAGTAGTCCCACAATGGTAGAATAATCGTTGTATTTCGCAGTGCTTGCAGATACAATTTCAATTGCTTCCTTGCCTTTGATGGCTGCTCTAAGGTAGGTTAGCTTGTCTGCTTCACTAAGTGTGGTGTTAGAATCCACTGCTGTAGTAAATTGCTCCCATAATGATGCCCAGTCCAGAGGATCTCCGTGGAACTCTGGTATTGGTATCTTGGGTAAGTTGTACTTCTTGACCACTGGTGCACTCACAGATGTTGATAACGATGAGCTTTTAGTGTCATCATTTCTTGTGCATAGAACTTCCGGATGAAGATATCTGGAGTGAAAAGGACCATAATAATTTTGCAAAAAGGAATCCTTGGTTGCTAGTGGTTTTCCAGTTAGGATGAGCAGAGTGTGAAGATTCTTGCGCAGATCCTCCACTTCCTTGGAAGAAGATGCTGAAGGTTCCTCTTCCAGATGTTTTTCTAGTGATCCGAGACTACGATCAATCATGTCATGGATCTTGTATGCCTCATGAAAATCAAGATGATTTCTAAGTACTTTGCTGATCTCATATACATCTTGGCAGAAGTTCTTTGCTGTTTAAGTGAAGCAAGTTCTTCCGGCATAGCCATTATAGAGAAACTGAAGAGAATAGATGAGTAGTTAGTCGAGTAGTCCAACAATGAAGTAGTAATACCAGTAGACTTGCTGCAATACTCAATATGAAGGTGTACCAATATCCGGCTCGAAGGACCATCAATATGTGCAATTGCTCACTACTCAGCTCATCAAAGCTGAGAACTGCTGTGAACTAGATAGAGTGGGGGCCACTTAGGTAGGATGTAAGTCCCAAGCTATTAGCAGCTATTATAAAAAGCTAACACCTAACCTAACAGCTAGCTAAAGCCACTCTATATTATAGTAAAGAGATAGCTACACTGTCTAACTGTATGTTGCCCCAAGTTAAGACAATCAGTACAATCAAACTAACTAATAATCAAATAGCGATGAGTATAACAGTAAAGAAAGTCAGAGCAAGTTGCAAAAACTGAGAAAAGTGAGTAGACTGAGAGTGTGAGGGAGAGTCCAGACTATATTCCAGAGCAGAAGACAGAGTGAATGGAGTGATAATTGTTGTGAAAAGGGGAGTTAATTGTAGTGTACACATAGTTCATGAATGAATGAAGTGCAAATAGGGTTCAAGCCTAATTAGGTTAGTGGCTGTCTGTGGCTCCAACAATTTCACTTCGCTACCGAGGTATTTCACTTAGTTTCCACTTAGTTACCAAGGTATTTCAATTAGTTACGCGCTATTTCACTTTCCCTGTGCGATTTCAATTGAACAGCGATTTTTCCCATACATTTTTGAATGCTAGTGTTAATACATGAATACTGGCTGGATCCAGTGCTAGTGTTAATACATGAATACTGGCTGGATCCAGTGATAGTGTCAATACATTAATACTGGCTGGATCCAGTGCTAGTGTTTGTAATACATGAATACTGGCTGGATCCAGTGCTAGCGTTAATACATGAATACTGGCTGGATCCAGTGCTAGTGTTTGCAATGTCTGGCTCCACCCAGAGTGGTCGATCTCAAGACAATGTCGGAACCACCCCATCCATCTGAACTTTGAACAGAACCTGTTATGTCTCATCATTTAACACTCACACCTTACCTTTGGCCAGCCTGCTTGTGGGCGCCTCTCATAATCATATTCATCTGAATCCCCGCCTACTTCCTACCCATCGTAGTTCTATACCATATCCCCTTATATAATCTGTACCAACTCGCAATCAATAATTCTTCGTGCGCAAATAAAGTGTAAGTGCTGGTGGGAGCCTACGTCTCGCTGACTAATTAGAATTCTGGTCCTTCGAGAACATTATTAACTTTATTATTTTCTTTTTATTATTAGTTGACCTTCCCTGTGGTAGATTTACGCCCCCCCATGCAATACATGAATACTGGCTGAATCCAGTGCTAGTGCTAATACATTAATAGTACGGGGAGTAAATTTCGCATTCAATAATGTATGGGAAAAATCACTGTTCAATTGAAATCGCACGGGGAAAGTGAAATATCGAGTAACTAATTGAAATATCTCGGTAACTAAGTGGAAACTAAGTGAAATACCTCGGTAGCTGAGTAAAATAGTACGGGCAAGTGCGTACGCATGCAGTGTTAACCTTGGAAACGTACAACTCGAGTAGTTTTTAGTTGGATACGATGTCATTCTTTACCACAGAAGCTCTACCCGTATTAGACAAAATGTTTTTCAACGGATCAGGAGGAGCCGCACGTTGAAAACGAAGTTCCAGCGGAAGCTAATCCTGAAATAAGGAGATAGTGAGTGAACGATACAATATAGCTACAATTGCAAATGACTTTTTAAAAAGCTGGCCTACTATTAGCGAGTGATAGCACGGGTAACCTGTGCTATTAGGGATCAATAGCACTCGTAAAGCAATTGAAATAACACTCGGCTTTGCCTCATGCTATTTCAATCACGTTATTCGTACTACTAGTGGTGTGCTTGAGCACAAATGGCGAGCGAGCCTCAAACTACACTATTGTTAAACTATTGATTTTAACAACTAACATTCAAACTACTAAAATAAAGTCGAGATGTTAAATTACGTATATGCGGTAAACGGGATTCAATGCCATAGTAACCACTCCCCACAATTGTTTGAATTGAAAAAGAAGCAACAAAATCAAGTAACGTTTAATAGCACAATACTTTCACACAACTGAACATACCTACGCAAGACTTACCTTCGTGGTTCGTCTAGTGGACAATGAATTTTCAAGTAAATACTGTTGAGTAGGGCTTATAACTGTGACAAATAGCGTATTAACTTTCAACCGCCACTAACTCGAATAGAAATGGAGCTCCCATAAGTTTTTGAGTTTTAACGGCACCCGCAAAACAATTCAAAGCGGTAAACAATTCCATTTCTAAGGTGATACGGGTAATGATCGCTAAACCGGAGGATTCTGTTTAGTGAAGTTTGGGACCGGGTCGAACACGGAGCGAACACAAAAATACACGAGGGTCAAACTACAAAATGACATACGTACATCCAAATATATAAATAAACTAGTGGTGTGCTTGAGCACAAATGACGAGCGAGCCTCATAGTTAGGTAACATAAAAAAAAGTATTGTTACTATGTTTTAGCTTAGTTCATGCAAACACTATAATAGCAGTTATGACCTTTTATTTCAGCAAACAAATACAAAATCACTCTCCTACCTAAATTTGTTAACTTTTGTAGTATCAAACATCTGCCATTCTGATAATCTCAATTACCAGTAACTCTTGAACAAGCGATAAAAAAATAAACCCATGTTATATTTGTAATTTTAGCAAACAAATTATGGAAATAACTCACCTGAATTTCCGGAGTATTGATAACTTCTGTAGTATCAAATTTAAGTTACTTTGACTATCTGAATTACCGTGAATTCTTGACAACATGCTCTCAGCTACAAATACAAAAGACAATCAATTTTAGCACACAAATACAAAATTACTTTCTTACCTCATTTTCTTGAGCAGTGGTAACTTATGTAGTACCAAATTTGAGCCAATCTGACTATTTGAATATACCAGTCAATGTTGACAGGCTCTTAGCTACAAAAAAAAGGCCAGAGTTAATTTTGCATATTTAGCTAACGAATATGGAATTGCGTACTTACCTCAGCTTCCCTCAAGAAGCAGTAGCTTCCTTAGCATTAATACTTTATGTGCTTACATACGTTTTTCAGAAGTAGTGTGATAGCTCTCTTAGTACTGATTACAGGTGGCGCTTGATAACTAACAGCCGCACTTAGCCGGAAAAAAGGCGAAGTTTTGAATTTAAGTCTGGTAAAGGGTCTTTAATGCCATAGTAACCGGTCGAATCAACTTTTTGTTTCTTGAAAAGCAAGCATTTTTGCAGGAATTTTCTCACTTTGGAGCTTAAGTATAAAGTAAGGCTTGCTTAATGCTGTTGTTTCAGAATAAACTGGGGTCAAGCCTAATAAGCCGTGTTTTTTGAAGAAAAAAGTTCCCTGCGCGCGCGTTTAAAGGGCATACGTACAATCCATACATACATACATACATATATACATAGAACATATACCCGATTTTGCATTATCCACCCCTATTACTGTCTCGCTCGCTTCGCTCGCTCGCCAACTAGTGGTGTACTTAAGCACAAATGGCTAGTGAGCCTGATAGTTAGGTAACATAACACTAAGTATTATGTATGTTTTAGCTTAGTTCATGCAAACACTATAATAGCAGTTATGACCTTTTATTTCAGCAAACAAATACAAAATCAATCTCTTACCTGATTAATGGTAACTTTTGTAGTATCAAACATCTGCCATTCTGATAATCTCAACTACCAGTAACTCTTGAACAAGCTCTCAGCTACGATAAAAAAATAAACCAGTTGTAATTTTAGCCAACAATGGAATTACTACTTACCTCAATTTCCTGAGTATTGATAACTTCCGTAGTATCAAATTTAAGTTACTTTGACTATCTGAATTACCTCGAATTCTTGACAAGCTCTCAGCTACAAAAACAAAAAACAATCAATTTTAGCACACAAATACAAAATTACTTTCTTACCTCATTTTCTTGAGCAGTAGTAACTTCCGTAGTATCAAATTTAAGCCATTCTGACTATTTGAATTTACCAGTCACCTTAGACAACAAGCTCTTAGCTACAAAAAAGAAAGGCCAGAGTTAATTTTGCATATTTAGCTAACAAATATGGAATTACGTACTTACCTTATCTTCCCTCGAGTAGTAGTAGCTTCCTTAGCATTAATACTATGGCATTCTGACTACCAATCGACCTTACTCCGGCCTCCCACAAACCCCCGAAATGAGGTGTGTGTGGAGGAATAAAGTGCCAGTTGACCTCTTGGGTAGTCGACAGATGAGAAATGGAGTTCTCTGATGTGCTGAGCAGTCTTTGGATGGCTTTGAGCTCTGACTTGACTCCGACGAAATTGGAGCCATTGTCTGAGTAGATGTCTGTGGGTGTGCCTCTTCTGTTACAAAACTTGCGAAAGATAGCCAAGAATTCCTGTGTGTCCAGACTGGAGCACAGTTCTAGGTGAACTGCTCGCGTCACCATGCACAGGAATATGCAAACGTATGCCTTGATGATGACGGGCTTCCGTGTATGGCCAAGTGGAAGGGGCCGGCAATGTCAACATTAGTGGAGGCAAAGACTGCGGCAGGTGTAGTTCTGACTTGTGGGAGAAGACCCATAATCTGACGCATCGGCTTTGCATATGCCTTTTGGCAGACTGCACATGATCTGGATATTTTCTTGAGGAAATTGTGCAATCCGTATAAAATAGGTGTGGCCGAGAATAGATAGTGAAGTTGCCACACCTGGGTATTTGTTGGTGATGTGAGCAGAGTTGACAAGCAGTCGAGTGATTGGTGACTTCAGAGAAAGAGGAATCAATTCTCTGGGAGTGGTGATAGAGTGCTGACATATACGTCCTGTGGCCTTAATCATACCGTTGTCGTTGTAGACGACCATCCCGGCCAGAGGGTGGTGTTTAGGGAGAGATTTCTTCTTCTTTATAAGATGATGTACATCAGAGAAGGTGTCAGCCTGTGCTCGTTGGAGTAAGAATAATTTGGAGTCAGAGAGTTCCGAGGAGGTGAGAGTGTCTGAGCAGACTTTGTTAAATGGATTCTTGCAATTCGAAATAAGTGTTTCATCCATGCCAGAGTACGAAGTAGTGTTGAGAAGGATGAGTAACGTGTCCAAAAATTCCAGACTGAAGCTGGAGCAGTAATGGCTGTGAGCATAACCATCTTAGTCCCGGGCAATTCCCGTGGCGGGGACCCAACCCCTGATGGTGGCCACTGAGACTCAGGAAGGCGAAGCCATGGAGGGCCGTGCCACCAGAGATCAGATTCTGTCAGTTTCATAGCAGTGGTGCCCCTACTAGCAAGGTCAGCAGGGTTGTCGGCAGAAGTGACGTGATGCCATGAACTGTCAGGGAGGGTGTCTTGTATGCGAGCTACACGATGGGAAATAAAGGCGTCCAAAGTACAAGGCATTCGTCGGAGCCAGTGAATCACGATTTCGGAGTCCGTCCACGGATGAACATTCTGAAGAGAGATCTTGAGTGTGCTTGCCACATAATGGATGAGGTCGGCCAGCATAGTTGCAGCTTGCAATTCCATCTGAGGAATAGTCTTGCTCTTTAAAGGATAGACGCAAGCCTTGGCATATACGAGTGCAGTGGAAACGGAGCCGTCTGCGTGCACTTGAACGGCCGCACCATAGGCAAGTTTGCTGGCATCAGAGAAGCCTTGTAGTGAGGTAGCAATGATAGGAGAAGAGTTGGGTGAGTACCGTCTAGGAACTGGGTGGTTGGTGATGAGAGGGAGTTCATCAGTCCAAACTTTCCACTGTTGTTGAATGTTTGTTGAGGTGATGTCATCCCAATTGATCTTGTCTCTCCATAGTTGTTGAAGGAGGAGAAGCTTGGCAACAATAACACATGGTGCGAATAGTCCCAGAATGTCATACACCTGTGCCGTGATAGAAGCAATTTGACGTTTGGTGACTGACTTGTCAGGTGGGACAATCGGAATGGCAACATGTAAAGCGTCGCTGGTGACTTGCCAATGAATGCCTAAGGCTTTTGGAGAGTTGTGTGCTGATGGCAAAGAGAGATCTGCTGTTTCCACTAGGTGTTCAGGGATGGTGGCTCTGAAGTCGTCTGAGTTGGTGCGCCACTTGCGGAGAGACATGCCAGCTTCCTCAAGAAGGTTGCAGGTAGACTCACGAATCTTCATGGCCTCGTCAACGGTGTTAGCGCCAAGTCATCCACATAGAAACATTCCTCGATGCATTGGCTGGCAAGAGGGTGGGTGTGTCGATGGGTGGAGGCGTGGTGGAGCAAAACACTTGTGGCTAGAAATGGTGACGATTTCACTCCGAATGTCACACGTTTCATGCAACAGTCTGTGATGATGCCTGAAGAATCCCTGAAGAGAAATCTGTGGAGGTCACGGTCTTCTTCAGCTAGGTAGATCTCTTTCCGATGTCGGCTGACAGAGCCACGGTATAGACTCGGAATCAAAGAAGGATGTCCGTGATGAAGGGATAAAGATTTAGGCCAGCTAGTAACTGGTCATTGAGTGAGACGCCAGAGGATGTTCGGGCTGAGGTGTCAAACACAGGACGCACTTTAGTAGTGGTGGAACCGTCCTTAAAGACTCCATGGACTGGTAGGTAGTATTCGTTGTTGGAGAGTTCGTTCTGTGGTATGACTTCAGCATGATCAAGCTTGAAGTAGTTTTCCATCTCGGTGTTGAAAACAGAGCACTGTGCTACCTGATGGCTGTGGTGAAGGCAATTAACGCATTCTTTGCTTTGTCTCACATAGTTGAGACGCAGTCCAGGGTTGTAATCCAGGAAAGTCTGACATCTGGAGAGGTGATGATAGCTTGCCTTGCACAAAGGGCAAGTGGTTAACCTAGAGGATGGCTTCTTTTCTTCACGTTTGCCTTGAGGTTTGGAAAAAGTGCCTTGAGATTTGGCAGGAGCTGATCCAGCTTGCCTTTACGTAATAGGCTTCGCTCATTTGAAAGGAAGCGACTGGTGGCCATTCTTCTGGAGTCACCCAACTGTGGAGGGTAGTGTACACGGGGCAACTTGACAGAGTAGCGTCCGTCAGACTCTCTAGTAAGGTGAGAGCTGAATTGTTGAAGAGCGGATTCCTCTTCAGGGGTGTGTCGAGAAACCTCAGGTACCTTCTCCATATCCCATAGCTGCTGGCAGAGAGAGTGAGTCTCATCCTCCTTGAGCTCTACTTTAAGTGCAGGAACTTGTTGAGTAGGAGGCAGCGGTCCAGTCACCGTCCACCCAAAGATGGTGGAAGTGGCGGCAACTCTTGTAGTAGGACAGAAACGGTTGGGAACTGGGTTGAGGCATAAAGGTAGATCAAGTGTCCCTATGAGAACGTCCATCCGACCTCCAAAGTCACCGTCGGCATGCTGCAAATTTTGAGTGTGATGACTTCTGGATCAGGAGGTGGTGTCGACGGCGGGAGCTTTGGCGTAACTGCCATCGTCAGCTCAACACTATCTTCTGATGGAAAGGTGGGACTGATCTTGACAGTGACACAGTGTTTGAGGTCCTTGTCTGAGTTTGCTCCAGCCATGATCATGTGTAGAGGTGATCGCTCTAGTTGAAGGTGGGAAGCTACACGTTCAGTCATGACGCAAGAGGCAGAGAATGTGTCCATGCCAGCTCTGACAGTAATGGATCGATCACCATTCATCAGGGTGACCATTGCCATGTGAATAAATCCACATTTGAGTACAGTCTTTGGCAGAGTGTTGGACTCTGACTTGGTTGGCCTGACGTCATCATGGTTGTATGGGAAGGTGCAGTTGATGGTGGATTGACATCTTTGTGGAGCAGACTGTGGTGCTTTGATTTGCAAGTGCGGCAGGTACTGGAGGTGAAGGCTTCTTGTTTGGTAAGTTCCGAGTAAGCGGGGTAGCAAATGCGACAAAGTCTTTGATTGTTGGGAGGTCCTCTGATGATCCAATGTACTTAATCCATTCCTTGGAGAGTTCATCATCGAAGTTCATGGCCACGAGCGTGACCGCTACTTGAGAAAGCGTAGCCCCATTGATCTTCTCCATAGCATTATAGAAATGCTGCGTCCTATCCAGTGCACGTAAGAGACTCTCTTGAGAATAGTCATAGGAATCAGGCTGGACGAATTCCCGAACATAGGTTGGAAACACGACAGAGGCTCTGCCGTATCTAAGTTTGAGTTCTTTTATGGCAGTGTCGTAGCCTGAAGGACCCTGGGCGTACTTCTCAACGATGGTTTTGATTGCGAGGTTCTCCATGGCCTCTGCTAGAAGGCAACACTTGTCAGCATCTGAATAGCTGCTGGCATGAGTAGCAATAAGATCCGTAAACCTGTCATAAAATCCCTGGAAGTCGCGGATTCTTCCAGAGAAGGAAGGAATTTTCAGCTCGAAAGGCCCTGAAAAGCGTCCAGAAACAGAAGGTGGTATTGAGGTGGAAGCTGGCTTATCTGTGAGGTCTGATGCACCAGACTTCAGTATGTTGGCTCTGATGTTGGTTAGAGTTTGCTTGACCTTGGGGACAAGGGGATTGAAGAGAGGATGTTCTTCATACGGCTCGATTTTGACACTGAGATCACCGAGTTCTTTCTCATGCTTTCTTCCCTGGGCAAGAAAGTCGGCAGAAGCCACTGTGGCATGCTCCATCCATAATTCAGCTGCTCCGAGGTGCAGCCGGTACTTCTGGTATAGTGAGATCAGTTTGAGAGAGCGAGCCACCTTGTCCATATAATCCTCATAAGTAGCTTCCATTGTTGCGTTTGATTCAATTTCTTTCTCTGTGTTTTCCTCTGTGTTTTCCTCTGTGGCAGTCGTCATGGCATCCAGCAGTCTGAATAGGCTGCCTGATGCTCCTGAATGGCTTCTTGGAGAGACTGGAGCTTCATCTGCAATTCTTCCTCGTCCAGCTTTCGGACGTCGTTTGAGAGCAGCTTATCTGTGGCCTTGATGATTCTCGTGATTTTTCCTCGGACGGAGGACCTCTTGCTCTTGAGTCGTGCTAAATCAGTCATGATGAGATTGTTCGGGTGTACGATAGGAAGTTCGGACGCGAAGTGAGGATGACTGCAGGAAGGCGAGTCGTTCCAATGATGAGGAGTGTCGACGTAGAGTGAAGAGTAGTCCACGAAGACGAGATGAGCGAAACGAAATAGTGAGCTAGCTAGCAATCACTCGAAACTACTTCTAGTACAGTAAGACTTCAATAGCCAATGATAGCAGAAAACTCTGATTCTTTTAACCTTCTCTGTACAATGCCAGATCCGACTCGAAGGACCATTGTTTGAGGGTTGTAAATCCTCAAGCCTTGTTGACCCGACCCTTGAGCTAACAATTCGAAGGACCAGAACCTTCGCCTCCCTCTAGCTAACCACCGCCAATGCGAGCTAACAGCTTCCAGGAAGACGAATACTTTGTCGTCGTTGCAGGTCTGGGCAGACTAAGAACTATAGTCGCAAGCGCAAGTATAGTTTGACCTTTGCGTAGATGGCAAACGTTAAAGACATGCAATTCATATTTATGAGATGCAAGATGATACACCAGCATTGGGTTTCTATCTCAATGAATATCATTATGTGGTAAGAATTGGAGCAAACCAGAGACAAATGTGTGTGCGTATGACAAGTGTTAATGGGTACTGACAATGAAAGTCCAAGTTAGAGTTCGGGAGTCCTAGGAAGTTCTGGCGGTTTTTCAGGTGTCCTGAACACCAGTCACTGTTGACAACAAGCTCTTAGCTACAAAAAGGCCAGAGTTATTTTTGCATATTTAGCTAACAAATATGGAATTACGTACTTACCTCAGCTTCCCTCGAGTAGTAGTAGCTTCCTTAGCATTAATACTACGGCATTCTGACTACCAATGACTCTTGACAACTAACAATCGGCACTCCGTATATCCCTTAATCGGAGTTTTGAAATGAAGTCTGGAAAAGGGGTCTTCAATGCCATAGTAACCGGTCGAATCAACTTTTTGTTTCTTGAAAAGCAAGCGTTTTCGCAGGAATTTTCTCACACTTTGGCGCTTATTTTGGATTTATAAATCGCAATACAAACCTAATGATTTTGGTTTATAACTATTTTATAGCCCAAATATAAACAAACGAGCAAAGTATGTAGCGTGAGCTATCTTAGTAATTGTATTAAAGTACCCAAACTCTTCTTTATTCCATTTTGCTTTGATCTGCCTTCCATCATAATTATGGTTGCTAAGAACTATATCAGTTCCCCGCTAATACATTTTTTTACGAGCATACCAGACTGTATCCGATTTATAGTTCTTAACGACAAGCGGGGTCGCTCAGGTAACGGGCTAACATATACACGATTTTGCATTATCCACCCCTAATACTGTCTCGCTCGCCAACAAATATCGCCGATTTTCAATTGTGTTAACCCTGAGAGTGTCTTGCTCGATCGCCAATTAATCCGAATAGCACGGTTACCCGTGCTATTACTCATACAATACTGGCTGGATCCAGTGCTAGTGTCTGCAATACATGAATACTGGCTGGATCCAGTACTAGTGTTAATACATGAATACTGGCTGGATCCAGTGCTAGTGTTAATACATGAATACTGGCTGGATCCAGTGCTAGTGCTTGCAATACATGAATACTGGTTGGATCCAGTGCTTGTGTTAATACATGAATACTGGCTGAATCCAGTGCTAGTGTTAATACATTAATACTGGCTGGATCCAGTGCTAGTGTTAATACATGAATACTGGCTGGATCCAGTGCTAGTGTTAATACATGAATACTGGCTGAATCCAGTGCTAGTGTTAATACATTAATACTGGCTGGATCCAGTGCTAGTGTTAATACATGAATACTGGCTGAATCCAGTGCTAGTGTTAATACATTAATACTGGCTGGATCCAGTGCTAGTGTTAATACATGAATACTGGTTGGATCCAGTGCTTGTGTTAATACATTAATACTGGCTGAATCCAGTGCTAGTGTTAATACATTAATACTGGCTGGATCCAGTGCTAGTGTTCATACATGAATACTGGCTGGATCCAGTGCTAGTGTTTATAATGGGACATGGTTACCGCACTCTAATTAGTAGGAATATCATGTGCAAATTCATCTTAATGAAATGAAGA
>WLWD01003095.1_pt1 | contig 31332 bp, 14 predicted proteins | sample 6712731 | NCBI WGS metagenome assembly WLWD01 (sample SAMN12718690, study PRJNA576275) | sponge metagenome | isolation source: marine sponge | host: Mycale hentscheli | place: New Zealand: South Island, Marlborough, Capsize Point | collected 2014-11-01
AGAGATCACACATACTTAAATAAAATTATCAATTGTTTCATGTATTTATAACATATTATATGAAAATTTATGAGATGACAGATTTAAGTAGTAGCTACACATGTTATACAAAATATAGTTGTGATCTGAGTTAAGGTGGAGTGCAGCCTGAATTGTTCCTAATCCTTACAATAAACGGCATCTAGTAGTGAAGAAAAATTAATTGGAATAAACACAGTTTTGATAAGCACACAATTTAAATTTAACGGCACAAAGCTTAAGTGTGGCTATTTACAAGTTGCTAGCTAAATGATAGCTATATCACTCTGAAAAATATTGGCTTATACGGCATTTGTTATTGAACAGGTAGACAAATAATCTTACCAACATTCCATCAGGTGGTCCTGTACCCTCTGCGACAAAAGGACACTCCGACTATCCTGTTTCCACACTCGCAACCTAAGCTAATCATGATACAAAGCTAGAAACACAGCTATCTGAGAAGAAATCGCTCATTGTTTACAAAATTCTTAAATGAAGACAGTCCACGTGACCAATTGAGCTGTACAAAAGCGGGCACGTTTTGAGCAGGAAACCTGTTGTTGTTGTTTTCTATTCCCATAGACTTTTGTTTGAGTTTTGGAATGGCAATTTCTCTCTGGTTTTGGAGTATACTGAGGAATATTTTTAACTGCTTTGGCACGAGCTTTCTAATGGGTGCAACTCCGGATACGTAGCTGCTTCCGTTCAAAAGTTATTCAAGGTTTTTTCTGGCCAACTCAACTTGGACAGACTATAGCTAGCTACTACAAAATCATTTCTAAGGCCATAAGAAGAATGATTTATTTGGCTATTCTTAATCAGGAATCAAATGTAATGTTGTCTTCATAAGAGAAGTAGGTAAACATGCAGAGACTCTCACACTCAATGCTAACCAGAAACTCAGGTACTCCTAATGGCTATCATCACATATCCTCAAGGCTTGAAGGGGGGGGAGAGGAGCAGACAAGAAATAAGTAATTTAACACCAGTGGATGTTGCATAACTGATTTACATGACATCAGTGTGACCTTCCAGATGATGCTGTGTGTGTGGGAGAGAAGAGAGAGAGGGGAGGGAATAGACAGGAGACACACTATGTTCTATGACCTTAAAATGATAAAGGATTTATAGGTTGTTAGTTGAATTAAAAGTCATTATTGATATGGTACAGGTGAAGGACTCGAAAAAATTTGTGTTGGACTTTCCAAGCCTTTCTGCTAGAGAGATTGAAGGCAGTGGTTTACGCTTTTATCACTTCCATCCATCTGTACTGGTCATCATCATAAATATTCCAATCATCTCAAACATAACTAACCAAACAAAGGGACAACATACTTTAAAAAATTGAGGCTTACTTCTTACTTATAGAGATTACAAGTAGTCACTAGCATGAGTGTGTGCAAACACATACCCTATGCCACCTCCTCAAAAAAAATAATGATAAACTTTAATCCCCAAAATCTGGTCCATCTTCCCCATAGCATACGGTAGTCCAGTAATTCTGACATACGTGTCATGTGCATCTTTATTCACCAACCGTATATCAATACAAACCATTGCATACAACTGGAGACAAGACAACTATGCAATAATAATACAGTAACATAATGATCCTCATAAATGATCATAACAATGAGCAATGAAACTTGGAAAACTGAAAAATTAGTTGATACAATCCCTAGTAACAATTTTTTGTTTTGATAAACACAGGTAGTACAACCATGGCTAGCAATATAATGATAATGCATTATAACTAAATATAGTTACTATCAATTTTTTTCTCTTGTAATTTTTTTTCTTGGCTCCAATTGCATTCAATCTGATGCAAATTGGAGGTTAACTGGAATAGTATATAGACCTGTAGCAAAGGCTTAAAAAATATTCACCTGGCATATTAAAAAATCTGAATTATTAAAATTCAATTTTGCTTTGGTTATCTAGCACAAATTCCAACAAAAGGAACTTTACTAACACTTGAAGTAACCATCATTATTGGCTGATCAACACAACCCATGCATACTGTAATATCCTCATCATCCTAACACACACACACACACACACACACACAGAGTTCTATGTCCTTAGATCATAATTGTAATTAAATACATTTTGATAGCAGACTGAAATTAAAACTTTTATGGGTCATGCTGGTTGCAGATCATATTTGTGCATACAAAATAGCCTCAAATAAATTTTATCCCTTACACATACCTGAGTACACCTGTCACATCTCACTTCAATGAAATGTGTGTATGTGGAGAAAATGTAGTTACAGCAACTTGACTGAACTCAATTACAGCTGCTCAGGTTTTCAGGTACAACCACCAGGTCTAACCACACACAACCACATACATAAAGCTCAGACTGAACTTTGCAACACATGTACACACTGCAACCAATGCAAAGATAGATATCAGCTCAGTCTCTTTTGAAGGTGTAAAAAAAAATTAGTGAACCAAAAATCAAACATAACATGGTAGCTAACAGCCTCCTCAATTTATAGAATAAGTGTTTGTTTACTTTAAGTCCAAACCAACTAAATACCTTGTTTCTCAACAACATCTGCCTGGGTGATGCAGCCACTGCTTCAAAATTTATTATGCAGGTCACACCCACTGCTCCACTACTACCTCATACTTGCTATATGCTATTCAATTTTTTTCTTATAGAAGTCAACTATAGTAAATAATGAATAATGACCTTCCTCCCTGGTCACATTTTCCAATATACATATGAGAAATAAGAAATGGCTTTATTCTCAGTCATAATGAGATTGTGGTTTCTAACTGCTAATGTACAGTGGCAAGTGAGTATGATAGAAAGATAACTTAAAATGATGATGATGCCAATTTGTATCAAAGATAAACATAAAAAAAAACTTGTTTCAATTTACACCATAATATATAGTACACCAACAAGCCAGCTATAAAACATCTGTTTCACTAATAAAGACATGTGAAAAATTACATTACAGAGGCTTTGGTATTCAATCTCAGGCCTCAAAAAGAAGGTGAGTGGTTACAACTTATGAAAAATACAAGAAATGAGACTACATAAGTTAAATTTGTACCCCTATATATAATCAATGCATGAACACCTGTTCAGACTACTGCAGTCTTTACAGTTTCACCTGATGTCAGTCAACTATATAGTTAAATAATTTTTAATAAACATTTACCAGCATTATAAAAGTAATAAAGTAAACATTTCAAGTTATGTAATATGAAATCGGAAAATAAAAAAATTCCAGAAGTCTATAATACAGGCTCCCATACTTACAGCAACTTGCAAGAGGTTTTTCTTCTTTTTTCTTTCTTTACTTGTAGCAGACTCAAGGTAGAATAAGAACATCTTGTTCTTTGGCAAAAAAAATAATAATAATAATAAAAGAATAGTTGTTCTTATTACTGTTGTTTAACAGGCTTCACAGTATAAAGTACATCATCAAATTTGTTGTGAACTTGATTATATCAAAGCTTCTATTACAGTTAGCTAATTTGTACCAATTAGCCACTAATCACCTGTACACTCTACCCACCATCTCTTTCATAACATTTCAAGCAACACCACCACTCCCTACCTAAATTACTTAGTTCATATAACATTTACCCACACAAACACACATATCTGTAACATTATGACTCCTATGTCAACACACTTTTTGTAAGGCCATTCATTGGAGGCCCTTGCATCTCTCATATATTCTGTATCCACAGTATTTTGTTCAGTTAGTTGTTATATCATACTCATTTCTCATACTACTCTGCTTGCTTCTTCCTACTTAAGCGGCATATTCAGGCTTTACAACCCTGAACAGAAGCAAAACTAAAATACTACCCCCACTATTTAGTACGTGATCATTAAAAAAAAAAAAAAAAAAGCTCTGTTAGAAAATGTAAAATAGATTATGTTATTTAGCATCCTTAGTTCTACTATAAACGAGACCATACACGTGCAACTAGCAAATTAAACATACTAATCTTAGCTACATTACCAACACCAAAAGAAAGCTCAGGTTAAAGTAGTTGGTGACCGACTAAATCTTATTATAATGATACAACTAAGTACCCAACCCAACATATAAAAAACATTTCCATACAGTCAGTCACTAGTCTCATAAGAGCTAGCGTACACGCAGTTTTACTCACCATGAAATAAACTCTCTGCTCTAACCTTAGCGTACGCTTTCTCTAGTCTCTGTCTCCCCCGCGCCCCAGCAAATTCCATCGGCAAGGGCGGGGGCGAGACCCCATATACAAAGCGCCCTCAGAAGGCGCGGACTGTTGTTATAGTTACAGTTACTTAAAAAACAATCCTATAGTTCACTGATCTTTTGTAAAGCACTTAACCTTATAAAGCTAATTGAAACTATGAACTGAATTGGCATCACCCTGTCAGCAGCTTAAACTCCCTCCAGATTGGAACCTCCTTGCCTCTCCAGATGATGGTAAAAAAAATAGATGGCATGACTTTAGAGCCATGGAGCTGGGAGACAATTAGTGTGGGATACCACTTGTCCAGACACTTTTTGCATTATCTTACAGGAGAACGTCACCAGAGATACATGTTGTGTGGCAGCTTTTTATTGCTGCTATTATTATTATTATTATTATTATTTCCCTATATTTCATTCATTCAGAAGGCGTCGATTGTGTTATAGCTAGTTACAGTTACTGAAAGAAAAAAAAAATCTGATAGTTCACTGCAATGAGGCACTTAACCTTATATAATACAAAACGATGAACGCTTTTCTTTTCTTGCTGTAGAAGTAGCTACAAATTTTATTGAATCAATTAGTCAGATGAACGCTTTTCTTTTCTTGCTGTAGAAGTAGCTACAAATTTTATTGAATCAATTAGTCATTATTGATATTAAACAGGTTGAGACATTTGAAATCACTACATTATAATATTTTGATAGTGTTACTAATGTTATATAGCTATATAATTATTACATTCTTCCTTATAGTTTTTAGTAATTGTTACAGTGTAAGTCACTTCTCCAGATAGACTACACTCAGCTGTGATATGCACTTTGTGCTATTAGACACAACTCATTAAGGCTATTTGCTTCACCAAGACTCCTATAAAAAGTTGGCTGGCAGTCTTATATAGATATGCAACATTCATGGTAGCTTCTTGGCCAGTTCTAAGGAGTCACAGTATAAGGACAGTTTATTATTCATACATCTTGCATGGCAATGCTATAGCTTATTAAATTCCTTGCCAGCATGTATGCTACAACTGAATATTAATAGTGGAGTTTGTGTTTCCCACAATGTTTATGGAGGAATCTGTAAGGAGTTGATGAACTAGTCAAAACCTATAATGATTCCTCAAACATAAGGTATAATGTTATTATCACTAGAAGTTCACCGGGACAGCACTTCAGTACTCTTTTTCACATCTGATAAAGTTATAGCAATCACCTTAAGTAGAAATAAAAATAATGGCATGAAAAAAAAAATTGCTTGATGACTGGGGTTCAAGAAGAAGTGCACAAATGAAGTGGGATATGATAGAATGCATAGCAGCAAACAAGTTAAGCTGGAATGTTCACAGCTTCTTTTCCAGTCATCTTGAGGAGGCAATTCATCCTTCTCTGGAAGATCCGTTGGCAAGATTAAGGGCATATGATTATCCAGTTGAGCAGTAGCCTTTCTCCTCTGCCCTTCCTTCTTCAGCCTTCCCTCTGCCTCATTCTCCAGCCCTGCTATGCACTATCCCATCCAGCTACTCCTGTACTATGTGGTCACACACCACGTCTACTTCTCGGTTCTAATCGTCCTGTCACTCCATCATCTTGGACCATGAGCAGGCCTTCGCATCGGCAATCCTTTTAAGTTTCACACATACACAACACACACAGTAAAAGTACAGTTATACCATTTTACAATTATAAATACTCAGATATGTATTTGATACACTAAAAATCTCTACCGAAGCCAGTGTGCTACAATATATTACAGAGTGTGAAATGACTATATTGTATCATAATAATGTAGCTAATAGTACATTAAAAATGTATGTGAAAAATCGCTGTTCAATTGAAATCGCATGGGGAAAGTGAAATAGCGCGTAACAATTGAAATACCTCGGTAACTAAGTGGAAACTAAGTGAAATACCTCGGTAGCTAAGTGAAATAGTATGGGTAAAGTGCGCATGTGTGCAGTGTTAACCTTGGAAACGCACAGCTCGAGTAGTTTTTAGTTGGAGACAATGTCATTCTTTACCACCACAGAAGCTCTACCCGTATTAGACGGAATGTTTTTCAATGGATCAGGAGGAGCCACACGTTGAAAACGAAGTTCCAGCGGAAGCTAATCCTGAAATAAGGAGATAGTGAGTGAACTATATAATATAGCTACAATTGCAAATGACTTTTTAAAAAGCTGGCCTACTATTAGCGAGTGATAGCACGGGTAACCTGTGCTATTAGGGATCAATAGCACTCGTAAAGCAATTGAAATAGCGCTCTGCTTCGCCTCGTACTATTTCAATCACGTTACTCATGCTATTAATCCCGAATAGCACGATTACCCGTGCTATTACTCATACAAAAAGCCCAGGTAAGCCCTGGATCTGAGCGATACAATTACATTTAAAAAGCAGTTACAGTTGATATACAATAACTTGGCAAATGCAAATAACAGTGGGCTGATATGTATGGTTACAAAAAATTAGGTGAAAATTGCCACATGAACCAACAAAATAAGTCAGCTACAGTGTAATTGTAGTTACTCATTCCGTGACCACAACTATGTTAGTTGCATGTGTGTGTATGTATGTATGTATGTATGTATGTATGTACAACAAAGGCCAGGTTTCCCAAAACCAATCATAATGTACTTCAGTTGGTCTTCTGATACTTTAATGAGATTTAGCCATCAAAATATATTATATTTCATAAAATTAATTATGGCCAAAACTTGCTATTAACGGGTTCACAATGGCTTGGAACCAACCAGTCCACAACACATTGCAGAGAGCTCAGATCCGCTGCTGTGTGACAGAAAGACTGACTGACAGACTGAGTAATGCAACTCTACAGTGCATGCACGCTGAGGGTTAAAAACAAGATGGGATGAGTTCTAGACTTGCTTAGCAATCATAGGCATACTTATGTATGGCTGTGGCTAATCCCATAAATAAAATTAGCATAATGGAGGACGATAGTTATGTGCACCACATGAACACTAACCTACACATGAACACTAACCTACACGTGAACACTAACCTACACGTGAACACTAACCTACACGTGAACACTAACCTACACGTGAACACTAACCTACACGTGAACACTAACCTACACGTGAACACTAACCTACACGTGAACACTAACCTACACGTGAACACTAACCTACACGTGAACACTAACCACACGTGAACACTAACCCACACGTGAACACTAACCGTGAACACTAACCTACACGAACACTGAACACTAACCTACACGTGAACACTAACCTACACGTGAACACTAACCTACACGTGAACACTAACCCACACGTGAACACTAACCCACACGTGAACACTAACCCACACGTGAACACTAACCCACACGTGAACACTAACCCACACGTGAACACTAACCCACACGTGAACACTAACCCACACGTGAACACTAACCCACACGTGAACACTAACCCACACGTGAACACTAACCCACACGTGAACACTAACCTACACGTGAACACTAATCTACATGTGAACACTAACCTACACGTGAAGACTAACCTACGCATGAACACTAACCTACACACGAACACTAATTTATACCTGAACACTAACCTACACGTGAACACTAACCCACACGTGAACACTAACCCACACGTGAACACTAACCTACACGTGAACACTAACCCACACGTGAACACTAACCCACACGTGAACACTAACCTACACGTGAACACTAACCTACACGTGAACACTAACCCACACGTGAACACTAACCTACCCTACACATGAACACTAACCCACGCATGAACACTAACCCACACGTGAACACTAACCTACACGTGAACACTAACCCACACGTGAACACTAACCCACACATGAACACTAACCTACACGTGAACACTAACCCACACGTGAACACTAACTTATACCATGGTTCGTTCAAACCGTCCAATCAGATTTCTCAATTCGGGGTGAATAAATCACTTATACACCGCCTAGGAGGTGAATATTTTTTGCCCGTGGCCTAGAATTACGATCTGTAGCTAAGCGAAGCGGCGACCAATGAGGCTACAGAAAAAAAGGTTGTTATGCGTTTCTTATAGCCTAGAGCCATGGTACAAGTCGGTTGCACCGCTCGGTGCGCGGTCGGTACGGGATTTACACTATCCTCGGGCCTTCGGCCCTCGGTTGTGTAAATCCCATACCGACCTCCACCTCGTGATGTAACCTATACCTACACGTGAACACTAACCCACACGTGAACACTAACCTACACGTGAACACTAACCTACACGTGAACACTAACCCACACGTGAACACTAACCTACACGTGAACACTAACCTACACGTGAACACTAACCTACACATGAACACTAACCTACACGTGAACACTAACCTACACGTGAACACTAACCTACACGTGAACACTAACCCACACGTGAACACTAACCTACACGTGAAGACTAACCTACACATGAACACTAACCTACACGTGAACACTAACCTACACGTGAACACTAACCTACACGTGAAGACTAACCTACACATGAACACTAACCTACACGTGAAGACTAACCTACACATGAACACTAACCTACACGTGAACACTAACCTACACGTGAACACTAACCTACACGTGAACACTAACCTACACGTGAACACTAACCTACACGTGAAGACTAACCTACGCATGAACACTAACCTACACGTGAAGACTAACCTACGCATGAACACTAACCTACACGTGAAGACTAACTTACGCATGAACACTAACCTACACGTGAAGACTAACCTACACGTGAAGACTAACCTATACGTGAAGACTAACCTATACGTTGGTGATACATACACTTATTACAGACGTATGCGTGCATAAGTACACTAGATTTCAATAAAAAGAAAATGAATGTGTAAAAAATTAGTCCAAAAGTTTAAAATAACTTCCACTCTATATCAGGGACGGAAGACACTCTCATGAATTGGTCCGGCCAGTAGTGGGCGTGGTCAAAACAGATCATGGGTGTGACCAAAACAGTTCATGGGTGTGGCTAAGGATAATTCATGGGTGCGACAAGTCTATACACACTTTTATTCACTATAATTGTAATAGCTTGCTAAATTAAAAAAGAATTTTGTATTAGCTAAAGTTTAGAATGATGCCATCATACATGTAGCTAGAATAATTACTGACAATACTAACTACATTGCAAACTGTACTTACAATGGTGATAAATAAATCAATCTTAGACTTCTTATTTATCGCAATCAATAAATGTTAAGCCATCGCTAAACGAGCCTCAGGAGAATGAAATTTATTGGTAAAGGTTGTCAATTTGGGATTCCCCCCCCCCCCCCCCCCCTGAAGATAATAGTTATTTCTGAATTCCCATTTCAAATGACGGTCCAGCCAAAACCGGACCAACCGGACCGGTTCCTCCGGGCCTGTATATATATTTCAATGCATATAGCGTGCACTATTGTAGTAAAAAATTATAATACTATATAATGAATCTTAATAGTTCGCGAAATAAATTATTTATTGGTCTGAGATGATTTTGTAATAGCTAGCTAGTATATAGTAAAGTTGAGGGTTCACACCTTTGATGCTTCGAAGTAGGAGTGTGAAAGTTGAAGGTGAAATATTATGTGACCCGCTCCGTGAAAATCGACCATTTGCAATAAATTATTGAAACACGTAAAGGCCGAAAAAAGCCGAAAAATTTTTTTTTCTGGATTTAAAAAAAAATTTAACAGGGGTAAGTACAAGGGTTTCTCGACTTCTGTGCAAAATTTCAGCGTTAGTAGATAGCGTTTTCATACACTAAACTTACTTTGTCTTTTGAAGCGGTCCGTGAACGAACTTATAAAAAACGTCATCACAGAGTCACCATAACAACTCCCGCGAAATAGCTCCAGCCTAATAGTGTCGACCAATATGGCAGAGAGAATAGCTAACGCTACAAACCTTCTGGGTGCTGACAGCTTGCACTACAGCATATCCAGTTAGTGAACAAGAAGGCCAAAAGGCTAGAAATCTCTAGAGAACGTGGTTTGAGTAAACAAACGGCCATTTTTTCCCCGGCAAATGTGGGCGTAACCGTGACGCGGAGAAATTTACGGACTTCAGGCGTCTCACTGTAAAGTGATTTTTCTCGTACAAACGAACGGTTAATAGGTGAAAACGCGTGTAGTGTTTTTGTTTGTATCTTTGCGGAGAAGCGTCGGAGAAAAACGCTTAAGGGCTCATCGTACTTCCTGATAAATTTTGGGCTTACTGAAGCTAAAAAATGAATTTTCATTTTTTTTGCAAATGGTCGATTTTCTGGGAGCCGGTCACATATAATGAATCTTAATAGTTCGCGAAATAAATTATTTATTGGTCTGAGATGATTTTGTAATAGCTAGCTAGTATATAGTAAAGTTGAGGGTTCACACCTTTGATGCTTCGAAGTAGGAGTGTGAAAGTTGAAGGTGAAATATTATCTACTCCACAAGAGTAAAACTGTAGATCTGTCACTCCGGTAAGCTTTCCCCGTATCATTATAATGTGTACATACATATTACACTTCGAGTATAATTGACTCTGCCCACTCGTATTGTAATACCACACTCTGTATCCACATGTGTTCATGTGATGTGTACTTTGTAACCAATTAAACATGTCGCTCTCTGCATGCTGGCACGACAATTCTAAATGAGGCATCAATATAGTTCGAGCAGTGAAAACGGTACATGTAAACATTGTCTTCATAAGAGAAGAAGCTAAACCAGGCCAGGGACACTCGCTGGTATATATTTTTAATGCAAAACTCCACTTCCAGCAACTTCATTAACTTCACAGCGGCAAACCGTCTATTGTCTGTAATCTCCAAAATCAGAGTGTGACAGACACACAGGATGACTACTGTAACCCTCTCACACATGTGCACTAGTGTTAATAAGCATAACTTTTAATAATAGCAAAACATTTCTCGCTTTAATTAACAATATTGGCTGTTAGAGCGAGAAAATTTTTGCTACTATTATAATTATTTCAGCCGAGAATGACTGAATCACTGAAAGCATAAAACTAAAGATCTTTGGATTAGTTTACAGGCTTTAAAAGTGAAATAGTACGAATAAACACATGTGCGTGCAGCACTAGCCTTGAAACACACAGTTTGATAGTTTATAGGTGGAGACTATTTCATTCCTTAGCACGAATGTCCTATCTGTATTAAATCAACAGATTGGGAGGAGCAACTATCATGTAAATTAGTGAGTGTTCGACACACCAGCATGTGAGTAGGAATAGCAGTAATTACACTGGGGCAAAAGATCATCAAAACTTTGCGAATGTACCCAGTTGTCTAAAGATAGGTTGTAATGGTTGCCATGGTTCCTAGCCTCAATCTTCTTTTATGTGAAAAGATACACTGTACACCTTGTTATAGGAAACCAATGTTACTCCAAAGAAATTACCATTCTCGCTCCACATCATAAAAAAACATAAGTTACGTCACACATTGATTTCAGAAATAAAAAACAACAACAAAAACAACAACAAATCATCGCCCAAATTTTATTCAAGACAGCATTAATTAGAATGGCACCACAGATAAAAGTTAACACGGATGCTTTTGCTTTCATTGTAGCTGTGTAGCATTTGTGAGTATTTTGAAAAACTATTGCCATGGCCAAAGAGATACACAAAATATTTTTTTTAGTTGTTACTGTTATCCTTGAACTAAATTTTCTAGTGTGCTACGAAAAACAATTGGTGAATAATACCGTCTTAAAGATTTGTGTTACAGACAAAATAATCTCTATTATAATTCAGGTAACCTCTGCTTATCCCCACAGGAAATTTAGAAATACCATAATTCAGTTGTGAACTACTCACCTCGACGCTGAAGCCTATGTACCATAGGAACGCATCCACGCCACCCATATTGGTGCAACACATTCGCACAGCAGTCTCACGGGGCCGGTCTTTTTACTAACCCTGATCCTTCCCCCGCGCGTCATGTTAGGGTAGTTAGCGTAGTTATAGCCAGAGGAGATCTTTGGCCCGACGAGAGATTAAACTTTGACAATGCTTCGGACGACCATTTCCAGTCAATATTATTACTTTTGTATGGTAAAGCGTTTTTAACACATTTGGCCTGGTGATATCACTGGTAAAGGGTTTTCTGGATAGAGGTTATTGTATTGTTTACTAACAGTTTAGCTATAAATGAACAGTCAGAGAGCAAATGCATGTTTTTTTTTCCATTAGTATATTAAGAAATATAGACAGTGTAGTGGTGTATATTTTTTGATCAATTAATTGTAAAGCAATTAAGAATGAATGAGAATGAATGAATGAATGAGAATGAATGAGTGAGAACACGTAAATGAATGAAGGAGAATGAACAAATGTATCCATTAGATTCCATTGATATAACACTGTAGCAGTCTCAAGGGGGCCTAACCCTTTACCAAGCTAAAAAATACATATATTTTTTAATTTAGTAATAATAATTTAAAATTGTGTTTATTAATTATTATTATTATCATCACGTACAAAAACTTCACATTAAAAATAATATACATATGAATTAAAAAAAATTTTTTTTGTACAGTGTATACATCCTGCATGTACATCTGTAAATTCTAAGTATTAGTGTTAAACTATCTGTAAACTTACCACTTCAGTAAACTCCAGTAGATGCCTAGTACACCTCAGGTGTTAATTGATCTATTGTGCCTGTACACTTGTCTTGGTAAAAAAAGAAAAGAAACTACGACGTATATGCTGCATATAAATTTGTGAAAATCCTTGTAAACTGGGCTTTTTCATGTAGTGTACAGAATTAAACAATAAATTAAAAAATGCATAAACAAATGAAACAAGGAAACAAATGACTAAGTAAATTTTAGAAAGAATTTTTTTATTCAAATACTGTTGAACAAAGTTTAAAGTTTAGCTATAGCTAGATGTGAACAGATGGAAACACAAGCCTCATTATTTAACGTTTGAAATTTCTGACATCATGAAATTCAGCTACAGTCCATGTTTCATGTTCCATACAATAGCTATGGAAATTCCAAATTTCATGTTTTCATGAAATTTTTCAGGAATATCACATTTCATGGAATTACATTACCAGGGCATATCATATTTCATGCACACCATGAAACTAGAGTGGAATGTGAAATTTCCTGTACCTGATAGTTCATTTGTAACTCATGAAAGTCAAGCCTGACATTTCATGTTAATTTCTGACTTAAACTGTACTCAGGAAATGCCACTTTTTTTGTAGTGTTTGTTCTTAATTTATACATAGGTCGCTGAATGTGGAGTCTCAGAGAGCCCTAGTCCCCCTTAACAAACAGGCTGTGTGGGCACAGCACCAAAATTTTGGACTTATATAGCTAATCCTTTGAGTGTTTAAATCAAATAACATTTTGTCATCTAATAGTTTGTTACAAATGATAGACCCCCTTCTAACTTTACTACTGTCTATCTATATACAGTATGCACAGGGTAAATTGCGCTGATAGGTTTAGCAAAGAGTGACAATGAAAAGCAAAGCAAACTTTATTAGAGATTGTTTCAACCAACTAAATCCATACATTAAAATGTTTTACAGATTAGTTAGATATGAAAAAACAACATCAAGAAATCTAAATTGTTTGTATCAACAATGCAGCAAACATCTACATTATATTTCTAGCTCTAATTATGTTTTATTTACTAAAGTGAATTAGATTTATGTTAGTACAATAACTGACAAAATGCACACTTTCTATTAAAGATCAAGCAGCCTATTAATGAATGAAATATTGACACAGGATTTCATTAAAAGTTATATTTATTTTTAGCTGTCCTTATTAAACTATAGGGCTAATCAGATTGAGTTAACCGTTGCCAGCCAGCAAAAAAAATAGTAGGGGTTAGTAAAGTTATTTCACTCTCGCATATAGGGGTCCCTATATTTACAAAGGGGTCCCCATATTTCCCGCATATAGGGGTCCCTATATTTACGAAGGGGTCCCCATATTTCCAGGAACTATGGGGACGGGGGTCCCCATATTTCCGCCAACTATGGGGACGGGGGTCCCCGATTTGTGGGGTCCCCATATTTCCGTGACACCGGGATTGGAAACGGTCCGTAGCTAACAAAACGGACGCAGTAACATTACGCACGCATCACAGATTTGATGCGCGCGTAATGTTACTGCGCCCGTTTTGTTTGCTGCGGACCGTTTCCAATCCCGGTACAATTTGCTTTGTCACAGTTAAAATCCAAAGTCCAATAGCCAGGTCACTACGCCATGTAATACTTACTACACGTCTGTACAGTAGAGCATTTTGAAAGGAGGGTACTTCCTTCGAAAATCCGACGAACTTAAAACAGAAACTGTTGGGTTAGCGATCCTTACCCATATTATCTTCGGAAATCTGATTGCTTATCCCCTTTGCCCAATAGTCAAGTGACGAAGGTAGTACAACGTAAGTCTTGTGCTGGAATATCCAGTAATGTTATGTGTTGCTAAAGTACAGCACGGATAACTAAACATCAATATTTAACTACCTAACTAGTGATGTGCTTGAGCACAAATGGCGAGCGAGCCTAAAACTACACTATTGTTAAACGATTAATTTTAACTTCAACACTCAAGCTACTAAGAAAAAGTCAAGTTTAAATTACGTGTATAAGGTAAAGGGGATTCAATGCCATAGTAACCACTCCCTGCAACAGTTAGAATTGAAGGAAAAAAAAAACAGCAACAAAAACAAGTAACATTATTTACACGTTTTCTTTGTGATATTCTTTAGCTAAGTAAAGGCACAACTTGAACATACCTACACAAGGCTTACCTTCGTAGTTACTCTAGTGTACAAAGAATTCAAGCAAACTGACAGATTACGGGTAATGATCGCTAAACTGGAGGATTCCGTTTAGTGCATGAAGTTTGGGACGTGGTCGAACAACGAGATACGTCCAAACATTATAAACAAACAAACATCCCCGATTTTCAATTGTGTAACTCCTGTAAGTGTCTCGCTAGCTGCGCTCGCTCGCCAATAAAAATTGTTTGCAGCTGCAAAAAGGCGGGGCTAATTAAAAAGGAAGGTTTTTTAGTGCGCGGTGTGGTTTTTCGCTGTCTGGTATGATGAAGGTAAGTGTTTTAGTGTGGCCAATGGTTTTATTTAATTTGGTTGCTATATTCTCTTTGTGCTATTTGTCGGACTGGATGTGATTCTCTACAGGCAGTCATACTAGGTGAGTTATTTTCAAGTTAAATAAACTCCCTTGCTTGGGTGATTAAGGTCACTGTGCAGCAGTTAGAACTGTAGAAAGGCTGGTAGGAATATTTAGGCAGGAGAGGCATAGCTATGGGAGTTGTTGTGTAGAAGTTCCTATTAAAGACTTAATGTGTAGCTCCTTGCAGTGGCTTTATTTAAATGCAGTGGTTTTATTTAAAGCACGTACAACCAATTAGTGATCTTGTGCTGATAGCTACAAACATAAAAAGTGAAAGAATATTTAGTGCAAGATAACGAAACATGCATGGTCATTTTATATAATTGATTAAATCAATTGATGCAAATAAATTTTGATAAGCATTATGAATTAGGCCGTCTAATGCAGATTGGTTATGTACAATAAACTTATTTCTTGCGATTATTTTTAATTCCAGTAATCTTCTTACATTGGCTATGGCTATTGTCATTATTTCAGTTGGCCATGTTAGATCTGTCCTTTATGTGGACTATGCAGGGGAGGATCCAGGGGGGGTGGGGTGAGGGGGCCTGGCTCGCTCTCTCCCAACCAAGTTTTTGAAATATTATGAGGCAAATGTACCAACAAGGGCACTACAGTTTCCAGGACAACCGCATGTTAACTTATGCTCTTCACACTCATAAGTTAATATTCATATCATGTACAATCAATCATTTAAGTTTCGTAAGTGTTGACCCAAATATATTTGGGCCCCTCTCTGACACTAGCGCTGGATCTGTTCCTGATTATGTAACTTGACAAGTCATTGTGTTGATGTGGTGATTGGATCTGTAATTACAAACTAATGCTTTAGTTGACATACTTGAGTATTAAATGAGAAACATGATACTGTGATTTATTACACATGGCAATTGTAATATAATACTACAAGCATTTTATTTACCTTTCATTTATGTGTGTGTGATCAGCGATTGTGGTGGTCACCTACTTCTGTCTCTTTCAAAGTGCAAATGGTGAGTGTTTTCATTGATTCTCATGATGTGTGTCCCCTACCTCATCCCCCACCCACCTTTTACCTTATGTAACACCACTCCTTATTAGTACTGGCATGTGGTGATCTGGCTCATGAATATAATTAGCTGTTATGTATACTATTATGAGTGTACACAGTTAGTAACTGATGGCATCGTGCTACACTACAATCACATGATGCATCTGGAAAGTTGTGTGTACTCTATGCAATTTCCTATAGGGTATTATTAACCCTTAGCGAGTGGTAGTCATGGATTCGTGACAGGTGTAGTGTAACAAGCTTAGAGAGTCATGCACGATTCCGTGATTGCACGCGCATAGAATAAAATGGTCACAAATTCATGATGGGCTCATTCAAGCTTTTCTTTTGACTAACTGTTCAAGTAGCATGCTCAGAACCTTTAGCTTCTTCTACTGGCAAAGCAGCCAGATTGCCTACTTATCTGCAGTTGTGGATGATAGCAACAATTAGTAATGTGATAGTGTGACAGGTGAAGGCAATCATGGATTCAAAGTTCACAACAACTGACTACAAGTAGCATTGATAGATCATGCTGGAGTGTATTTCAGTAAATATTGGCAGTCCAAGCAGTGGGTGTGGCTGAGACTTTAAAATTTGACACATATCAAGCTAGAGATGTGCACTAGAGCAATTGAAGACCAGTGAAGCAGCTGGGTGATGAAGGCAGAGGTAGAAATGGGGGAGAGATGGCAGAGGCATCAAACTATGTATATTAGTAACACTCACCTTTTTTCATACTTCATGGCGAGTGATGAAACTACTATCAAAAAAATTTAAGAAAATTTACAGCAATCAGTGACGGTAACTTTTAATTTAAACACATAAATAAGATAGAAAATATTTTTTTTAATGAAACCTTTCCTTTAACCCTTTGCGGACGAACGCGGGCGAGCAATTATGTAATTAAATACGCGCACGCCGTAAAACCAATTAGTTGCCCGAGACGACGGCGTTTGTACCAGTGGAGTTCGACACGTAGAAAAAGAAAACGGGCGAGTGTTTCTTTTGTGTTAGGCCTCAAATAATCTGCCTGTAGCGTTGTAGCTATGGTAATTCGTTAGTTTATAGTTTATAGAGTTGTTTTGAATACAAACTTAGTTGGAATTATCGAGGAGGCCATAGTTTGTTAGCTATTTTTTAGCTTATATTTATGAAAGGAGAAATCACACCCAAGTGTAAGTTCTAGTTTTAGTTTGCTTATTTCTAGCTACTTTAGGCCTTTACTTCTTAGTAGATGTTCTATTTGAAAATAGCTAGACACAAAGTGTAGAAAAAATTTTTTTTTTTATTTAGTTGGTGCACTTGATATAAGTTATACTTATTTTATAAGACTTATTTTGTAGAATAGAGATTGCAAAATGTATACTATGTAAGCTACTGAAAGTTTTAGCTCGCTACGCGCTCTGTAACTGTAATAACAGAACGAAAAAGAGCTTGTCACGAATTCGTGACAGCCGTATTCTCTTGACGCACCCTGTGTGTCACAGATTCGTGACCATCGTACGCGCGCGTTAACGGCGGTCACAAATTCGTGACGATCGTACGCAAAGGGTTAAATGTCATATTTGCTAATTAATTTTTTTTTCTTCATTTGCACGTGCTTATTAAGATAATTATCCCATCAACGTTTGTCTGGTAAGGGTTAAGTCACTTTCCCACATTATAATTAGCTATACCAATTTCCCCTTTATCATTTCATCTGTAACTTCAACACTCCCAGTCTGGATTGTGTAAATTTCTCTCCCCTTCTATCAAATTAACCCCCTCCCCCAATATGTGTGTAGGTGTGACTTGCCCTCCAGGAGTGAGTACGGTAAGGTGCTTTCAGGACCCATGTAATGGACGCACTTGCCCTGCCTACCCACTGGCCGAGTGTCGCTCCAACTATTGTGGAGGCTGCAACTTTGACTTTTTTCTAAGAAATGGGACAAATGTCACTGAGAGATGCACCATCAGTAAGTCCTGGGAATAGGAGAGATATATAAAAAAGGGGGTTACTAATTTGTGAGCTAGGTTTTTAGATTTGGGTAGAATTTCACCGTATCTTGTTCACTATAATAGGATTGATTTCCTGTGCACGGTCACATGTATTTACCTGAATATTCACATTACTGCAACAATGAAACTGATTGTGCAAACAACAACAACAACAACAACAGCAATAACCCAACACAGGCCCAATCAAAATATTTTTATCCTCTATTTGTTGGGACAGTCAGTCTCATAACTGTACTGGGAAGGCGGAGTAGGAACTGCAATTAGTTATTTCGTTGAATTATATTTTCATATTTTTCCACAGGAGACTTGCAGTGCCCGATATTGCCTACTGGTGTCGCAGGCATCTGCCCAACTCTGTGTCGGGTAGGGGATACCAGCTCGTGCTCGGATGGTACAATATGCTGTAGTAATGGGTGTGGCACTACATGTGTGACGCCAGTCAACATCACGGTCTGCAGGGACAGGAGTGGACACTTGCGCAATGTTGGGGAGAGCTTCATGGATGACTGTAACACCTGGTAAGAATGGGGCCGTGGAACATGGTTGTTATGGACAGTGGAGTGTTGCAAGTACTAAAGTCAACATACCGCCTGTTACTGAGTGGTTTTGTCTGACAGGGATTGCTCCCCTTACATATGATGCTGTGAATGTCTAAAGTGAAACCCTCGTGTATTGACAGGATCATCACCAATACCTGCTGAGTCATCAGATTAATGTGACCCTCTAAGCGAGCTTCATCAATGCAACCAGTTTCACCACATCTTCTCTTTCTTGCGTACATTATCCACCCACTTTAGCTTGCTTAGCACTAGTTTGTCCAATTGCGTGTCATGGATCTGCTGCGTATTATGCTTACTGAATTCTTGCCAGAGATCTATAAAACACACCTCAAAAAAATGTAACCTTTAACAAAAACAAAGACACTCTTGAGTCAATGCACTTGGAATGGCTTTGCGTACAACCGTTATATCAAATGCATCGAATTTTCTTTGTCCCCTTAGGAAATGACTTTAGTATTAATAATTTGAGGAAATGTGGGTGCATAAGCTCAACACAGTCATGTGACTGAGGTGATCAGAGATACCACTGGTTTAGCTACACAGATTTTTTGCTCTATAAGCTGCTACTATACTTTTCTTCCGTGTTATATTCATGGTATGAATATTTCATTGCAGTCTGCCTCAGGCTACACTAATCGTGATGTTTGAAAGAGCTGAAAATAGTCTTTCATATCATACGATTGTGAGCTTCAGCTCGACTTCTTTTTTAGTTATTAGATCTAGCTATGACCTTATTTCAGGCTGTCTGATCTACTGCTAAGCTATAGTCACCCATGCTTATAAGGGCTGTCATAAATTGATGGCCAAGACAAACAAATAAGTGATGCTTTAGTCAAGGTTACAGTCCAAGGAACTCTCATTCAGCTGTTACGCACAGAATACTGACTTCATTCTGACCTGACTATACAGAGTTTTGACGCCAGGTTTAATATGTATCACAAATAACACAACTTCACTGTGCCCCAGTAAGACAACTGACATCCCAAGATTTATGAGGTGCTGGGATTTTCATCCTTCCCATAATCCTATCTGATCTTCTCTACATGAGATTTTTGTGATGTTGACAGACACACTTTGCTGTCAGTCTATTGAAACCAAGAGACTAAATTTTCTAGAACACCGCTGGGAGTCTTATCGCCCAAGAAGAAGGGCCCGTTTAGAAGTTCACAAGCTAGCAGCAACTGGTACAGGTCACATTAACTCTATCACCTACTGACACTGTTTTGAAGCACAATGACGTGTCTCTCTGTGGTGCAATGAGCTCTGTTTTATATGCATGGCAGAGTAGCTAGAACTGACAGAAATAGTGATTGAGTGTATGTTTAAGCAAGTGATTGATGTTCTCCTGTTATGAGTTTTATTTTGTTTTTGTTTTTGTTTATTGCAGCACTTGCCATGACGATGGAGTAATTCGGTGCACCCGATTAGAGTGCATTAACAGTAAGTTGGTGTTAATATATAATAGTTGGTTTTCGATTCATTTATTTTTATTTTTTTATATTGAGCCTTTATTTATTTATTTATTTATTTATTTATTTATTTATTTATTTATTTATTTATTTATTTATTTATTTATTTTTGCTCATTCTTGAAATAAATTGGGTTGGTTGGGGGGTGACCTATTTGGTCTTTCTAATTCTACATAAGTTTGTTTGTTTGTTATTTGTTGGTTTGTTTGTTTATAGCAAATGTTTGTCCCCCAAGCACCGGAGGCTCAGGAGCGTGTGTTGCAAGCTGTACTAATGACCGTGACTGCACTAACGATCTCAAATGCTGTGGGAGTTGTCCTCGGATGTGCGTGGAGCCGATACGCATGTGCAACGTATCGGGTACCTTATACCACGTCAACCAAACCTTCATGGCTGCAGATGGCTGCAATACCTGGTGAGATCTTTGAGAAATAAACAAGCTACAGGTAGCTCTCTGTGGAGGATATGTTTAACAAATTGTGTTTACATTTTTATGTGTAAATTGAAGGTGTTACATGCATACACTGTTTGGAGTTTAGATTTAGAGTAAATTCAAGTGCGTGGTTTAAGGATTGATGTTTGTTTCTCTGGTTTTAAACTATGTGTCATGTCTGATTATTTCATTGACTGTTGTCAGTTGAGTGGCTCCATCTGTCTCATAGTCCAGGCCACCTTATGAATACGGACTTGAAGCCTTTGAGATGGAGTTATGAATTAAGAACAAATAAGGGGTGTGGTATTGTATACACAATACTGTTAATGAGTACCAGGCAAGCAAGCTGTGAGGTTTCCCTGGACATCATACAGCAACTAGTGATTCTAACTGTCTGCATGCAGGCTGAGTGACTAGGGTTAGGGTTGGGCTATTGTATTCCTGGTGTTTCAGTGTTTGCTAGTTTTCCTTGAGCTTTACACATTTTTAATCTTTACCTTTTAAATTCATTATTGCTTCATTAATTTCCAATTTTATTCCTTTAATCCTAACATCAAGTCTGGTTTACCTTGCGAATCAGAATGTCACCAGTTTGACCAGTGTGTGTTGTGAGTGTGGGTTGTTCATTTATCTCCCGAAAGGTCCAGTGTTCCCTCCTAATACAGCATCATGTTTAGCCACATTCCTTTAGTAATAGTTCCAGTGTACACTAGCTTCCATTATAAGGTAACGGTATCGGCCAAATTAGCTCTGTGATGGGAAAGAAACCACCAAGTTTGGATATCGGGTTTATGTAGGAGTCCTTAAGATGATTTAGTATGGAATCATTGTTGCAATATCCCCCTCCCCCCCTAAAACAGTACCCAGAAAATCTTGGTACCAAAGCAATGACCATATTTGAATGGTTACATCTCAGGTTGCCCGTGGTTTGCTAGCAGAGGTAATAGCTAGCTATTTTTGTTATTATTGTGATGAAGTGATACCTAATAATACGACTTTTAATAATCAGTATCTAAATATAGTAACACAAGATTGGAGCATGTTATAAATACTGTATGACACCCATTAAAAAAAAAATTGACATATTTTCCTTTGTGAAGATTATGACCTGCTAACAGTCAGGTTACCACACATTGCCCAAGATTTATGCATGAACACATACCACACTCTATGTAGTGTATTTATATGTGATGCTTACCTTTAGCCCATAATTGTGAGTTGAAATATATATCCTGTTCCTACATCACTTACTACATGTAGCTTACATATTCAACTAATTTAATTTTTCCCGCCTTTTTCCCGCCATGCACCCGCCCACCCACCCTCCACACGTCACATGACCTCCTCCTCTACCACGTGGCAGCACTTGCACGAGGACTGGCCATGTGGTCTGCACAGACCGCGCCTGCATCGATCCTTGCCAGGATGAACCAGACACTGAACCAGGAGATTGCCTGCTAGCACTGCCCATACGCTACTACTATGATGCTGGAACGGGAGTGTGTCAGAACTACTCCAGAGGCTGTGGGGCTGACAGCAGAAATGACTTTGCCACCGCGGAGGATTGTTATACGAGATGCAAGCCAAACAGTAAGTGCGTGGGTGGAGAGAATTATTGTGCAAGAGAGCTCTTGCTTGTTAAACTCCTGGTAATTAATGCTTTGTTAAAATGTGTAAAATCTTTAGAAAGATAATTATTGTTTGCGTTTGTTAGTCTTCATGGTCAACTTTATTAGAATCTCGACCTATTTACAAATTTTGTCTAAATTTGCATGCTAAATATTCGTTACATAATTAATGTCTTAGTTAAAAAGTATAAACTTTAGGACATTTGGTAATCTTCGTAAACAGGAATGGTATTAATTTCAATCAATTGCAATTTTGTCTCAATTTGAATGTAGAGACTCTGAGTTGTCAGCTAAACATTTAAAGCTACGATACAATACAATAGTTTCGGTAAACATACTCACTTAAATAGTTTTTGAGCGTCACTGTCCTAGTTGAAGTAACATAATGACTATAATGATAGCATCTTTTTCAAATCATTTCCCTCCCTGGCCTTTCATAGGTGTCTGCAACGCCCCTGTCTACCCAGGGGGCACCAGGCCTCCATGTACTTTGGTCCAGAAGCGCTACACTTTCTTCGCCTACCAGGGCACATGCAATCCCATCTCGTATGCCGAGTGCGGAGAAAACTCGACTGACTACAACGTATTCAACACTTACCGGGAGTGCTACAATACATGCATCGGACCGGACGTCATCAACCCACCCACTCGTTAGTGATTAGCTGTAGCTAGCTAGCACCGTACCAGATGCTTGCGGAGTGATGTGTCATTTGTAACAAGCGTGGGTTTCATCTGGGCAATAAGTTGATAGGCTATGAAGTTATTGAAAACTCAACAATTCTCCCCCTCCCACCCACATAGGCAGAGTGCCATAACTTTACAAGTTTACCGGGGAGGGAAGGAAGGTTGGGCAATTGCAGACATTCAAGTGAGAAAGTTTCAATCTAGTTTTATGAAGGGTTGGAATTGTACCATGCGTACTTATATATAGTTTGATTGAATTAAACTACAGAGTCAAAATTTTGTCAACACAAACAAGTATATAAATAAATAAATAAATAAATAAATAAATAAATAAATAAATAAATAAATAAATAAATAAATAAATAAATAAGTGCAAGTTCAAATTAAGTTGGGGCTGATTGAAAATATAATTTGAGCAGTCATTAGAGTTCAGAAGTTCACTCGGCAGTGGCGGTTGTTGCTGGTATGATATCAAAAATTCGATGTATGATGGACACTTGATTGCATATGCTGCTAAAACAGTTGTAGTCTGAAATACATAGGATTGCTACATGTATGTAGCTACAATGTTATATTCCTGCACAGTGATCCACATCATGCTAATGGATGCATACAACATATGTTATACAAATGCATTAGACATTTGCTTGGACTAGATATTGAAAACGCTCTCCTTGTACGTTGTCAAAGTGTGTATGTGGGTATATTAGTGTGGGTGAGTGGGAGGATTAGATGGCACGCGCTGTTCCTTCGTCTTTATTGTGTCATTGTATTGTGTGTTTTTTAGCATCCAATTGTTCGGAAGGTCTGGTAAGGTGTTTCCAGAACCCCTGCAACCGCCAGCATTGTCCTAACTTCCCCAATGCCACTTGCAACGTCAGCAACTGCGGCAGATGCTCCGCCCACTTTTTTCTGAACGGACGCAACGTGACCGATGCGTGCCGTAATGCCACACCCACTTGCCCAGACGGTTCCCCTATTGTGAGATGTGCCAGTGATCCATGCCTTTCCGCGACTTGCCCCACCCAGCCCGGAGCTAGATGTCAGGCAGACTATTGTGGGAGGTGTGGCTTCATATTCCGGAATGCTAGTGGACACGATGTCACCAGATTGTGTCGTCCCAGTAAGTGTGAAACTTTACGGCAATTTACTAGCCATAAACTCTTTATTAACAGAGTGTGATTAAATTTTGGAATGGAAATCAATACTGTGAAATGCTTGATTTGAATACAGGCTGGTGCTATACACGATAGACTGAATTTAGCTAGCGCTGGCTTCAGGATTGAATTTTAGATAACAGAATATGGTGCGTGGGTACTGTATTGCTTGATCAAACCGGCGAGTGCTACATGGTTGTCATAGTAACGTACATTATTTGCTTGTTGCTCTCAGCTGTTGGTATAATTAATGCATCAGACTATAAGCTAAGTGCTCCCATATGGTATATGACTATCTACTCCAGGTGGGACAACTAGTAGAATCTCATGATTTGATCGTGATCAGACTGATATACTGTACAGACAAAAACTCATACTTGTTACATTGACTTAATTTGTTGGACTATTTTCTTTAATTCATCAGGTCTCCCTTTACCAGTTCGTCAGCCTGTGTGCCCCAATGTCAACTCCTCTCTACCGGGCATCTGTGCCATCACTTGCTCTAGTGACAGTAGCTGTAGAGACGGGGAGCTCTGCTGCCGTTCCAGCTGTAGTGGGCGTGTCTGCTCCACGGCCTCCAACATCCCGTACTACCCGGTACCTCGCACCTGTCCCGTCTCAAGTCTGATAACCTCGATCAGAAATTGCTCCGCCGTCAGGAGCTGTCGTAACAACACGGACTGTGCTTACAACCAGGCTTGCTGCTCCTCTGAATGCGGGAGAGTGTGCAAGGCAACCAGCAACAACTACCCGTGCAGTAGTGTGCTTAACGAGATACGAGCGGCTGGTGTGACCCCTCCCCCTGGATACTACACCCCACAGTGTGACTCCAATAGCGGGAGATTTAGTGCCACTCAGTGTAGCACTGATGGGAACTGCTGGTGTGTGGATGTCAACACTGGTAGACCAGTCTCCTCCTACTATCCTCGTGGTTATCGTCCCTCTTGCCAGAGTGAGTGTTCTTAAAAATTCTTTTATTTGTTATTATAATCACCATCTTCTTTGTCTCATCATAATAATCATCATTATCATAATCATCATCATCATCATTATCATAATAATCATCATCATCATCATCATCGTTATCATAATCATTGTCATCATCATTATCATAATCATCGTTATCATTGACATCATCGTAATTATCATAATCATCATCATCACCATCATCTTTATCATAATCATCATCATCATCCCACTGGCATGTATGGTGATTCTCATGTTGCCCCTCCTTCTATTTTGTCCAGGTTGCAACTACAGTGGCACGCCATACTCAGTAGGTGACACATTCCCTTCCACAGACGGATGCAATAAATGGTAAGTGAAGACAAGATGTCAAATAACTCAGTAATGAGATCAAAAATAGTAATTTGGGGATATAATTGGACTGTGTATGTTACATACTACTACTACTACTACTACTACTACTACTACTACTAATAATAATAATTTATAAATAATAATTATTTTAATATGGATAATAATAATAATAATAATAATAATAATAATAATAATAATAATAATAATAATAATAATAATAATAATAATAAAATAATAATAATAATAACAATGATAATAAATTATTATTATTATTATTATTATTATTAATTTCTATTAATTTGTTTATTTTTTAGTTCATGCACTGCTAATGGTGTTGTTTGCACACTGAGGGCTTGTATTGACACGTGCTCATTGCCACCGGCGCCAGGCCGCTGCCGAGGCTCTTTCCCCTCCTACTTCTACAACCAGACCAGCGAGAAGTGTGAACGGTTCATATACGGAGGTTGTGATGGGAACAGCAACCGATTCCAAACCATCTCGGACTGCCTGAACAGATGTGACAACACAAGTGAGTTCTTGAGTCTGCCATTGTGGGGAAATGAGTAGATTAATAGGAGGAGGTACTCTCTGGTCTATTGTGGTATGTAGATGTGACTGTGCACAGGAAATCAGGCACAATGTGGACCTCATCAAAAAAAATAATTTTTTTTTCACTTACACCATCATAGGCATCCAGATGTTGAGATCTCTATGTAATTACAGTAGGGGCCAAAAAAAAGTTCCCAATGAGTCGGTTTAAGGACTTTCTAAAGTCTGTACGGAAGACTTTTAACACGATTTTTTTGAGCAACTTTTAGCCGACTTTTTTGGCAATTTTTTTTTTTTTGTACCGACTTTTTTCTCTAGCGACCTTCCTGAGTCTGACGTTTTTAAGGTTAGGGGCAGAACCCTTCTAGAGCACTTCAGTTATTGTGGTTAAACAAGTACAGGGCAGCACCTGCTAGGTGTGTAGCAGCTGCAAAATCAGATTAAAACTAGGCTGCAAACCATTTTTTAAAATAATAAACAACAGGTTTAAAGTCGGTTCAGCAGCTGGTGACTTGTGTAGTCGGCATTGGTTGGTACAAAGTCGTTAAAAAGTCTCCTTACCCTAGAGACTATTTTTCTGTTAGTCGCTAAAAAGTCTGGTCGCTATGGGAACTTTTTTTTGACCTCTACTGTAGCTGTAGCTTCAACCTTTGTTGACTGTTTCAATCTGCAGGCTTCAATCGATCTTTTCCCGATGTTGACACACGCTGTGTATTTGGTTCCAAGTTACATTTTTTTTATACATATTTAACGAAGTTTTAGTGACTAGTCTTTAAAGCCATTTTTCCCCCTTATCTACTCTGTTTTATAGACAGTAGGCTGCTCTGCAATGTACCTTGCAAGTTGTTTTTATAGAGGAAAAAAGTATTAGTATGTTATAGTGTTGGTGGAGGTTTTGATGAGTATCACCCCATTCTTTGCAAGATTTCTGATCTATAGTGGAATAAAACCTCATTCTTTGCAAGGTTTCAGAGAATATATAGTTTCTTTAGAACAAGTTCCATCAAAGTAATTTAGCTGAATGCTATACAAGCAAAGAAAACTGAACTTTTATGCAGACATTTGCAAAGCAAACACAAATAAAATTTTGCATTCTTTTGTCCATCACATTTTTCGTCACTATCATGATAAAAAACTTGGATTAGCTCTCTAATTTGGTGTTTATTATTGTTATATTACCCACAGGCAGATGTTTGCAGCGTAAAGACAGTGGGCCGTGTGAAGCTCTATCGTATCAATTCTTCTTCAACCAAACTTCTGACAGGTGTGACGTCTTCAACTATGGAGGTTGCCAGGGTAACAGGAATAGGTTCCCTACTGGTGTGGAGTGTGCATCTGCTTGCAACCCAAATGGTAAGGGGGCACAAGTAGGCGTGGCAGGAGCTAATTGACACAAGCTATTGATGAATACTAGTATAAATGGTAGAGATAACAAATGATGCTGCTGTTGATAAGGATAGATGATGATGATGATTATGATGATGATTATGATGTTGATGATGATTAAGATGATGATGATTATGATGATGATTATGATGTTGATGATGATTAAGATGATGATGATTAAGATGATGATGATGATGATGATTAAGATGATGATGATGATGATTAAGATGATGATGATGATTATGATGTTGATGATTAAGATGATTATGATGATGACGTTGATGATGATGATTAAGATGATTATGATGATGATGATTATGATGATGTTGATGATGATGATTAAGATGATTATGATGACAGTTATGATGATGATGATGATGATGATTTGTAGTTTTGGTACTATTTTAATTATATTTTCCTTTTTCTCTTGCAGCTGTTGTTCCTTCATGTGCTGTAAGTGGATGCTATGGTGGTGGTGTGGTTGTAAGCCATTCATCTTTCCTCTGTATTCTCTGCCCTGCCATCTTCTTCTAATCCTCATCCTCTCTCACTCTGCTAATGCATGTGGATATACTGTGTTTAATGATAGTCAATATTAATTAACTGCAATTATTGGACCGTTGTGAACATACAATGCATGTACTGTATGTGTATTAGTCACACTTCGTAATATATTATTTTGGAATAATTTCATTTTTAACTTATGAAAATTTTTACCATGAAATGTTGGCAGAACGTTCGCTGCGGCATTCCGGTGTGTGACAGGAACTCCGTGCTGACCAGTGACGACTCTCAGTGCTGCCCCTACTGCAGACCCACAGGTAAGATAGGTGGATGGGTATCCATAGCAACACCACAGCATAGCGTACCCATAGGAGGGGAGTGGCTCACTGTATCTTTAGAGGCGTGGCAGTTAGCGCTGAATGGGGTTGTGTTGCTTTATTTTTAACTAGAGATTTTGATCGCCTGATTCAATTGGAGGGAAAATATCTTCTATATATAATACTTATTACATGAGTCAGAGTGTGATATGGCAGTGTGATAATGGCAGTGTGATATGGCAAAATATTTCAAGAGCAGGCTAATTTATTTTCATGAGCCAGAGGCAGACTCTGACTGAGCGTAATAAGTAGTCTATTCTACCCTAGATTTCTTCACTACTACTGTAGTTTGGCTGTAGGGGCTCCCATACCACCACCACCACCACCACCCCTCCCCCTCCCCCTCCCCCCCTGCTGTTATTTTAGCAGTTGCTCAAACTCTATTGGGTACGCTAGATCTGAGGAAGGTAGCTGTAAAATCCTGGAAAACTAGTAAACTAGGCAGGTTGCTATAACTACTAGGGAATAGAGCTTGCTCTGTATAGCTTGAAATAACAAAACCACCTTGAAATATCTGTGAGTTATTTCACAGTCACTACCTAAAAATAACATTGTGAAGATATCTAGCTTAGAATATCTTCACAATGTTATTGTGGGTACATGACCTTGGGATCTCACTATGGGTGTCATCCTGCTATTTGGTAGAAACTTGGAATCTGGAAGTTATAATTTGTTTTAATATATTATCCTTGCTTGAATATGTACTTTCTTCTTGCATATGCACACACCCACACACACACACACCCACACACACACACACACACACACACACACACACACACACATGCACTATTACAACATTGATGTCGAAGGCTGCGACAGTTCCAATCAGTTCACATGTTCTAATGGCACGTGCATTGACAGAGATCGTCGCTGTGATCGCATCAAGGACTGCAGTGATGGTGGAGATGAACGAGGTTGCGAGGCAGGTAAGTCTAGAGGGGTAGGTTAGGGATACTGAATCAGAGATTCAAGTTGATGGTATCGCCTCTCTGTTTTTATAGAGGGTATTTTTATTTATTGTCATAGAGAATGTATTATTATGTTTATACCATAGTCATTACGGTAACAGCCATGGATTGATAATGCTATTCCCATGTTTTAGCTATTCCCCTCCAATTGTCTGCAAAAAAACAAGCAAATAAACTTTGTACCACAAAGAGTGTTTAAATTGCACGCAGAAGAATTTTTTGAAAAAGGAGTGAAAAATTATTGTGATATATCATGGTCCTTTTAGGTACTAAGGAAAAATGTCTTTCTTTCTTACTTGTACGAAGCTTTCTTTGCGAACGGTTAGATACTTCATCACTGCCTGGAGAACACTGACGCGAATAATTATTTATCGGAGCATAAAGTCTTGTCTTGTGAACCTCTCTGGGCATCATCACTCTAACACCAATATTTTTGTTGGAAGCGGTGGAAAGAGAACGAAACACACTTTTAGTTGTTGGTATTTTGAAGTGACTCTCGCTGCATTAATAGGACATTTTTTCCCCCTTCAAAACAACAATATTATCTCTTTATTTGGTCTTTTATGCTTCTTAGAAATTATAAAATGGTTAAACCATATCAACTCTCGGAATTATCGCTGGTAACCGCCCTTATCAGCAATGATTCCTCGAACTCATGGTTAGCTATTACCTACTGTATTATATATATAGCTAAGTAATATTTCTTATCATTGCTGTAAATATTCAAAACTATTTTTAGGTAGCTATTTCTCTTTAGCTATGGCCAATATTGCTGATCGAGGTACAGCCTGTATAGTCAATAAAAAGATGCCCCTTTACCTATTGTATGTGATATTAGAAGTTGAAACTTATGTTGCTTGTTATAGAGTGCGAGTTTATGTGCGGCAATGGGAACTGCATCCGTCGCTCTCAAGTGTGTGACCGAGTCCTGGATTGCAGAGACGGCAGCGATGAGACGAGCTGCAACACCACACCCTTTACCGGGGTCGTTAACCTCACACCCGACTTGGCCACCGAGTGTCCGGACCAAGGAAACACCTACTGCACACGCTCGCGGAACTGTGAGGCCAACAGAGAGTGCTCCAACGGCACGATCTGCTGCGATACCCAGTGCAGAGGGAAGACATGCATGAGGGGAAATCCCTTGGGCTGCGTGGGCATTCGACACAAGCAGCGACAGAGTGGGCTACTCGGAGCGTTTGTGCCCGTCTGCCAAGACGATGGAAGTTTCAACGTGACCCAGTGTCACGAGCGATATTGCTGGTGTGTGGACGTCCAGTCCGGGCAGCCTACCAGTGACGCCGTGCTGGTGCCAGCAATGCCTCAGTGCACCAGTTATGTGGGACGAAACAATCAGACTCTGAGGATAGGAGAGACAGAGACATCCAGAGATGGCTGTAATACGTGGTGAGCTACAGTATAAAATAATAATAATGGTTAACATACCAGATAGTAATAGTAGTAGTAGTACATTTATTGCGTGATTCTCTGAACTTGAGGATGTTTTGTATTTTGATGAAATTTTTAAATTTTGATATTCCTAAATTACTTAGTTGACCTGTTGGTTTGGTACGGTAGAAATGTTAAAATATTTCATATTTTTAGGTATATAGCTATATGCATGGATTTAAATTATATTTGTTTGTTTTGTTCCTACTCTGTCTGTTACACAGTGTGTTAACTAGAAGTGGACTCGTGTGCAGCTACAGACGTTGTGAGAATGGTGCGTATGTGTGTGGTAATGTAGGGGTGGGATTGATGTATTAGCCTGCTGCAATAATGGAATATTATATTGTTTATAAATTCTTTTGTCCGTAGCTACCTGT
>WLWD01001086.1_pt1 | contig 31321 bp, 28 predicted proteins | sample 6712731 | NCBI WGS metagenome assembly WLWD01 (sample SAMN12718690, study PRJNA576275) | sponge metagenome | isolation source: marine sponge | host: Mycale hentscheli | place: New Zealand: South Island, Marlborough, Capsize Point | collected 2014-11-01
AAATTATCAGTGTATAAATTGTCAAGTGCAAAATAAAGCATATTTAGAAGGAAAAAATATTAAAAATTAGCAAGATGAATGCTTTGTGACTAATCCACTCACATGCAACTTCCCTCTAAGCTCTCTATCATTTCTCATCTTTACAAAGACTCTTTCGTCCAAACTAAATCGCACAAGATCAAGAGGTTCTTCTACAGTAACAGTTCCTGCAATATCCTGCTCTTCAGCCATTTTTATAAGTTGGACTTTGACCTCTTAAAAATCTCGCGCATGCCTACTAATTGAAGCTTCTGCTTACACGTGTTTCTTTCTTTCGTCTACTAGATATAGGGGACAGAGATGAGGGCGAAGGGAGACGTAAGTAGAAGTAATACTGCTACGCGAACATTTCTTATTAGTGTGCGTATTTTAGTTGAAGGAGTATAAAATCGTAGGGAGGCGGATACCTAAGGAGAAGGATAAAAACCCTGCTCTCTACCGTATGCGGATATTTGCCCCCAATCCTGTATCTGCCAAGTCTCGCTTCTGGTACTTTTTGAAGAAGTTGAAGAAAGTAAAGAAGTCAGTTGGAGAAATATGTGCATGTGATGTGGTGAGTACTCTTTTAGAAGCACACCAAGATAGTATCCATAGTGTAAGTAGAGAATGAGAAGTCAGGCATTCATGGCTCTGAATCTAGTTAAGTTCTTACTAACACAAAGGAAAATTGAAATTGTCTGCTGAAGACCCAATGATTTAAAGAACACGTTACTTTAGCCATAGTCTACCAAAATGGTGTGGGCTCACAAGATCATCAATGCGTAAAGAGACATTTCCTTCCCCTCCCTCCATTTTTTTTATCTAGAATGGCAAGAACCTTTATTTGCTGCACCTAACATCCTAGCTAGTAAGGTGGTTGAAATGGTTGTTTAAATTTCTGTGTTTTGTGCAGGTGAAGGATAAGAGTCCGCTAAAAATCAAGAATGTGGGGGTGTGGCTGACCTATGACTCACGCTCGGGCACTCACAACATGTACCGCGAGTACCGGGACCTCACTGTGGCAGGTGCCGTCACATTGTGCTGTGAGTGGGGGTGTGAGGGGATGATCATTACATAACTCATACAGAGAACCTGAGTGTTTTGTTTGTTTTGATGGCATTGGGTTGGGGATCTTCACAAGCCTGCATTAAGGGGTGTGTCCTTGATTTTGCAGATCGCGATATGGCAGGGCGTCACCAGGCGAGACCTAGCTCCATCCAGATCAGACAGGTTGCCGTGGTACCATCCAACAAGTGCAGGAGACCTCACATCAAGCAGATGCATGTGAGTGAGACTAAACTTATTGTCTTCACGTGTCTCCACTACAAGAGGTCCGTGGCCCACTTGTTTGGAGGCTGCGTATGTGCACATCATTTTCTTTGTGTGTCAGTCTCATCTCTATGGATTGCCACATACTCTGATTGTGCCCACATAGACAGACGGCTCTCCACTCGGGAAGCTGTTGCTATCTTAGTGCTGCCCCGAACTAAACGCCGTCCACAACTGGAATATTGTTAACGTAAACTATTCCTAAACTTGTGAGACTAATTGTTTAGCATACGATAGCTAGTGCATGTGATGTATTGCCCAAGTTGAGGTTGCGTGGGTGGGTAGGAAACACAACATACTAGGAATTGAGCCCCCAGTAGCTAAGGCAGTCACTGCCAAAACCGAGGCAATTCCGTGTGTCTTCAGGTGTGTCAATGTACTGAAGTTCAGGTAAGTCGTTATTTCCCTCTTTTCTGTCAAACATCCTCTAATGGTGAAATTGCCTGGCCATTGATCTGACAATGTATCATTTGTCAGTCTGCAGATGTGATGTCTGGTACTGTCAACGTAAGAGTGCTGAAGATTCAGTAGCAATGATAGGTTGGAACTCGTATTGTGTTTCGATAATATGGTCTATTGTCCCACGAGACTATCCCATGTGTGTGATGTCCCACCAAACTTTCAAATAGGCAGACATTGTCTAGTGCTGGTGGTCACACCATGGTGTACGTAAAAAATGTTACCCCCTTCTCTCTCTTTCCTTTCCTGCCCCATCCCACTAACACTCATAGTGACACATTCACGATGTTAAATATGGTGGTACACATGAGCCATTGGGGGGGGAGGAGGAGGCTAGAGTAGTACAGTAAAACGTCCCTTATCTGGGCGGCTTGGGACAGAGGGGTGCCCGTAACTAGGAGTTGCCCATATCTCAGAAGCAATACTTTTTTAATTGGAGTAACTTGAAAACTACAAATTATTTGCATTCGCCCACTGTTTTAATTGCAATTTTCTATGATTTACCTGCCCGAATAATAGAGTTGCCCGTATCTTAGACGTCCGGATAAGAGACATTTTACTGTACTAATTACTGTATAGCTAGATATTAGTTCAAACTAGCTGTTAGTTCCGTTACTGTTGACCTCATTAGGCACGCTATTGCCTTGTGGCAATCTATCCTTATAGACTGTCACACATACTAAGCGTGCCCACATTGAGAGCTGGCTCTCCACTCAGAAGGCTGTAGAACTAAAAGTGCCATTCCGAACTAAACGCCAGCCACATGTGTAGGTAGTCAGTCAACCCTGGGAGTTTAGTTTTGTTGTTGTTGTTTTTTGTGTGTGTGTGTTAGGTTTGTTTGTTTTTGTTGCTTGCTTGTTTTGTTGTTAGTTTTTGTTTTTTTTTGTTTGTTTGTGTTTTGTTGTTGTGTGTGTTTTTTTGTTTGTTTGTTGTTGTTTTTGGTTCATTTAGTAAAATTTGTTTTATAATAATTTTCTGCGGGAAGCCTCTTTGTTCGAATGAATAGTCTAACCATTGTGGTCACATGACTAATACGCCCGCTTATTGAGTGCCCAGGAAAATTAGGCCCTCACTTAGTCCTCGTAGGTGCTGCCATGAATGCATGCATGCTTCACGGCTAGGCATTAATTACAATACCGGAGCAGGCGATAAGACGTGGTACTGTGGGTGTGGCCTCTTCATGTTCAACTGGAGCAGTTGACTGTTGACCTCATTAGGCACGCTATTGCCTTGTGGCCATCTATCCTTATAGACTGTCACACATACTAAGCGTGCCCACATTGAGAGCTGGCTCTCCACTCAGAAGGCTGTAGAACTAAAGTGCCATTCCGAACTAAACGCCAGCCACATGTGTAGGTAGTCAGTCAACCCTGGGAGTTTTGTTTGTTTGTTGTTTTTGTGTTGGCTTGTATTTCCTTTTGTGTGTGTATGTTAGGTTTGTTTTTGTTGCTTGCTTGTTTGTGACCTGCTCCATGAAAATCGACCATTTGCAATAAATTATTGAAACGCGTAAAGGCCGAAAAAAGCCGGGGAAATTTTTTTTCTGGATTTTTTTTTTAAATTGAAAAGGGGTAAGTACAAGGGTTTCTTGACTTCTGTGCAAAATTTCAGCGTTAGTAGATAGCGTTTTCATACACTAAACTTACTTCGTCTTTTGAAGCAGTCCGTGAACGAACTTATTAAAAAAAAAAAAAAAAACGTCATCACAGAGTCACCATAACAACTCCCGCGAAATAGCTCCAGCCTAATAGTGTCAACCAATATGGCAGAGAGAATAGCTAACGCTACAAACCTTCTGAGTGCTGACAGCTTGCGCTACAGCATATCCAGTTAGTGAACAAGAAGGCCAAAAGGCTAGAAATCTATAGAGAACGTGGTTTGAGTAAACAAATGGCCATTTTTTTCCCCGGCAAATGTGGGCGTAACCGTGACGCGGAGAATTTACGGACTTTAGGCGTCTCGCTGTAAAGTGATTTTTCTCGTAAAAAGGAACGGTTACGTGGTGAAAACACTTGTAGTGTTTTTGTTTGTATCTTTGCGGAGAAGCGTCTTAGAAAAACGCTTAAGGAATTTTCATATTTTTTTTTGCAAATGGTCGATTTTCTGGGAGCCGGTCACAGGAACTCGTGTTTCGATAATATGGTCTATTGTCCCACGAGACTATCCCATGTGTGTGTGATGTCCCACCAAACTTTCAAATAGGCAGACATTGTCTAGTGCTGGTGGTCACACCATGGTGTACCTAAAAAATGTTACCCCCTTATCTCTCTTTCCTGTCCCCATCCCACTAACACTCATAGTGACAAAAACATTGACAATGTTAAATATGGTGGTACACGTGAACCATTGGGGGGGGGGGGGGGGCTAGAGTAGTACTAATTACTGTATAGCTAGATATTAGTTCAAACTAGCTGTTCCGTTACTGTTGACCTCATTAGGCACGCTATTGCCTTGTGGCAATCTATCCTTATAGACTGTCACACATACTAAGCGTGCCCACATTGAGAGCTGGCTCTCCACTCAGAAGGCTGTAGAACTAAAAGTGCCATTCCGAACTAAACGCCAGCCACATGTGTAGGTAGTCAGTCAACCCTGGGAGTTTAGTTTTGTTGTTGTTGTTTTTGTGTTGGCTTGTGTTTCCTTTTGTGTGTGTGTGTGTGTGGTTTGTTTGTTTTTGTTGCTTGCTTGTTTGTTTTGAAGCCCTCACTTAGTCCTCGTAGGTGCTGCCATGAATGCATGCATGCTTCACGGCTAGGCATTAATTACAATACCGGAGCAGGCGATAAGACGTGGTACTGTGGGTGTGGCCTCTTCATGTTCAAACTGGAGCAGTTGGGGCGGGCTTTATCTTGAGTCACATTGGTTTATGTTGTCAGGTGGTTTTTATGTAGTAAAGGAGGAAGGAGTTGATGCTGGCATTCTTTATGGCTTGATTGTTCAGTTTATTGTATTGTGAACTTCTGTATTGTTTAGGATAATCAAAAGTAAAAAAATCTTGACATGGGAATATTAGTGATTTATAGGGTGTAAAAACTGAACAAAAATCTTACCATTGTACGCTGTGTGTGATTACAGAATGCGAAGATCCGGTTCCCTCTGCCTCATCGTGTCATGAGAGGTCACTTCCACTCCACATTTGTGGCCAATCGTCCACAGACTACATTTTAAAGACAAGATGACCCTTTACCATCTGGCTTGTTACATGTGCTTTATTGAGTCTGAGGATCATTTTGTTTGTGTGAATGTTTTATACAAATTCATTGACATTCTTGACAGACAGGTTTTCACAGATGTTAGTGGTAGATGTTTGTAAACAAGTTCTGTAGACAGTGACTGACAAGTGGGTGGGGTTAGGTCGAGGGTTGTGTTCGAATGGAAGTGTGTAAGATAGGTGAAAGATTTAATTTGGTAAAGGGTGAGTATAAGTTGGTGTTACCTGCTAAACGGCAAGGAGAGGTTTTTGTTTGGATAATATTGTGTATATTGAAGTTGTATACTGTAATCTTTACAAATATCTTTTTGCAACTTCACAAATTGTACCTTCATATTCAAAACGGTTGTAGCTAGCACAATAGGCCGAGTTGACCAACTTTACTAGGTAACTACAATTTCTTAGTAATGTCACTTGCTCAGAAAGTGAACATTGTGAAAGATGCTAGCTATAAACTAGTCCACCGTGCAATGCTAATTATTGCAGTGTTTTGAGTTGGTACCTGTATTCCTTTTCTTCACAGACAGCAGCCTATACTGCTGCTTATGATCATCACTGCTTAACTTTCTAGCTGGCATGAAAATTAGCTCTACACCATCCCTAATCAGTATTCTATACAGAGGGGGTGGGGATACTGAGGTTACCCCTTACCCAACCCAGCCACAAATGTTTCCTCCATAATATTACGTAAAATAATTCAGAAGTATTATACAAATGTTATTCAGCAATTGAATGAATGCAGGGAATTTGTTGTAATTCATAAGTTGTACTAAAATTTATGTAATTAAAATGACAATTGAATCTCTAAGTTTTGGTGTCCAATAACATCCAAATATTCATGTGTGAAGGGGTCTGGATCTAGAAACTCATAATTTTTCGATTAATTAGCATTTTGGTCAATCCATTGGTAAATTGCTGCATGTACACAAATATCTCAAAGCATATAGCCCCACCCTCTAATTCTAATGTCTTCTCCCCCTCCTGGCAAAATTTTCTGTATCAAACCCTACCTGTTCTGTTGCATTACTATGAATACATTATTCCAATGGTAAAGCCATAACCACTGAATATTTAAAGATGAAGCAGAGCAAGTTTTGAAGGTGTGAGTTCTATTTACATGACTTACCTACTACTGCTGGTCAATACCTCTTAGGGTCTTCTGTTATAGCTAGTCATACTTCCAACTGCATTTTCTCTGGTTCTTTATCAAGTTGTAATTACCTCCTAAAACATCACCCCACACTTGAAATTAACAGCTAGCTAGCTTGACAAATGCCAGATGTAACTGAAACATATGTTGAAATTTGACCTTGGTTGGTGACACAATTTAAAGGGCTGTTGCCATTCCAGAGTTTTTGTTGGTGTTTCACTATAATAACAATACCAGTCCCAAGGGATATGTACATAAACACTGGAAAGGGATATGTACATAAACACTGGAATAAAGGGACCAGTTTCAAGCCTGGTCCCTTTTAATGAAATTCCTCGAGCTTTTCAAAACCAAGTTAATGTCATACCTTCAAACTGCTATGTAAACCCCTAGGGTGTGGTCATTTATAGCTCCTTGACTACATGAGAATTTGGTTATGATTGAGTGGCTTGGATGTATAAAACAGATTGCTGGTGCATTCCAGGAATGTAGCTAGCACTGCTCACTATAGCCACTTCTGAATCTGAAGAGACAGCAAATCCAAGAAAGAATGTCTAGAAATAACAAAATGGGACTTCTACAGAGCAATTCTGCTGTAATTGAAGATGAAGAATTAGTAGAAGCCTTGAAAGAGACAAACTTAGTCGAGTTTTCTCAGGAGTTGCTAAAAAAGAAAATCCTTTCTACAGAAGTAGTCCAGACATTAGGTTCTCTAGACTCTGAGAATCTGAATCGTGAAGTTACAACCAGGTACCTCATTCACCTCATCTGTGAAGCTATAGCAACAGATGAGAAGCTGTGGGGGAGGCTAGTGGAAGTTTTAAGTGGGCTAGGGAAAGACATGAGAAAAATATGCCAAAAATGGACTGAGGATATTGAAACTCTTGCTACAGGGGTTTCAAAATGTCCTGAGGACATTTGTCTAGCAGAAGGCAATGTTTCTCTTCTGGTTGGTGCTTTAGCAGAGTTGGCCCCCAAATGGAGAGATATTTGTGTAGCTTTGCAATTACCATCTACTATCATTGATGAGTGTGAGAGCAAAGGTTGCAGTAACTCAGATAAACTTCACATGGGTCTCACTGCCTGGGTCGAGGGCCGACACAAGACTGCTCTACCTCGAAGCTTGAAAAGCCTCAAAATTGCCTTAGGAAATGAAGATGGATCAGATGAAATTATGAAGAAGTTGAAGATCAGTTTACAGCAAGCTGAAGGAAAATTGGATTCATCAACGTGTCAACAGGGAGGAGCCCATCTGGCATTCAGTAGGCAGTCTGAGGACCAAGTGGTTAGTGAAGGCAAGTCTACTTTGTTGGAAGTAAGGGTTGCCAATACTAGCAGTTCCTTGGACTTTCAATGGCTGAAAGACGGTCAAGAACTGACTGACTCAGATGATCACTCTGGTGTGACTAGTTCATTCCTTCTAGTCAAAGCCCACCACAAGAAGCTACAGGGAAACTACAGCTGTCGAGTTAGTAACAAAAAGGAGGAAATTAGCAGCAGAAGAATTTCCTTAACTGTTACCAGCTCACTGCAGGACAAAGATTTGATGGACTTGTACTCCAGTCTTGACGAAGATCAAGACAGATGGCCTTTAGCAACTTGTACCTTCAACAATCTAACCATGGCGAATCACAAACGTAGAGAATATCTTCAGGTCAAAGAGAGATGTTTGTATAAGACATTTGAAAATGTTGAAAGGGGAACTCTGATTCTAGTCAAAGGATGTTCAGGAGCTGGCAAATCAATGTTAGCCAACAAATTGACTACAGATTGGACTAAGGGCAGAGTCTTGATGCAGATGAAGAGAGTGTTTCACATCACCACTGGTATACTCTCCACCCTCATGAAACGTCAACACCTTTCAGACATCTTGAAGATATTTTATAGAGACCAAACAAAGCAGAATGTGCTTCTTGGAGAAATAGAGAGAAACTTTGGCAAAGGATTATGCTTCATTATTGATGGGTTGGACAAACCACCTAAACCAAACAGCACAGGAATTATTCACAACTTACTCCTCAAAATATATCTTCCAGAAGCGTCAGTAATTGTCATGACCAGCACAATCGATGCATCGCATTTTCCTACTTCAGCGAAAACAGTTGTACCCATGGAGCTTGCAGCTTTGACCCACGAGGAAATATTTCAACACATTGATAATTTCCCCTTTCAGAGAATCGACGATGCATGCGATGGAGACGATGCTGGCCCATCAGGGCTGATCAATTATATCCACGCCGACAGTACAGTTCTGCACATGTGCACTGTACCTGTTCACGCCTCCATAGCCTGTTTTATTCATCAAAACAATACATGCAATTTATCCACTTTGACGAGTCTTCACAACCAATTCCTACAAATACATTTCTTAGATCAATTGCAGAGGAAAGACGTTCAGTCAGGCAAATATCTAAAAGAGAAAAGTCAAGTTTACTTTAAAAGTATTTGCAAGACCGCTTTTCAAATGACCATCAACCAACAGAGAACATTCTCAGAGAAGGAAATAGACCTCACAATATTTGACTTCATAAGCAAGGAAGATTTTCACATTGACATTGTCTGCATTGACTTCTTGTCAAAGAAACTTGGGTTAGAGCAGACTTGCACGTTTCTTCATCAAATGCTGCAAGAGTTTCTTGCTGCGTTTCACATTTCCCAACTGGAGAGCAAGGACCAGGAAGAAGTCATCAGGGAGTATGCTCACAAGTCCTTCATGAAGCCAGTGTGGCGGTTCTTCTTCGGTTTGTCCAGAATTGTCAGACTTTCAACCACTAGTCTTCACAGTCTGATTTCAAAGCTGGGGCTGTTCGAAATGCATTGTGCATTTGAATCACAGCAAATTATCGTCTGTGATCGAGTGATAGAGGCAAGTGAAGATGGATGCATTGATCTCTCCAGCAATGTTCTCTCTCCGTACGACTTAAACGCAATGTACTATGTCATTTCTGAGACTTCTCAACATATAAAAGCGATCTCTTTCAACAATTGTTCTCTTGGAGATCGATCCTTGGTAGAAATCTTATCACAAATCCCAGACAACAAGCTGGCCAGGTTGGAGAAGATTCACTTGTCCAACAACGACATCGGTTCCCTGGGGGCCACAGCTCTGGCAGATCGCCTGCAGCACCTCACCAAGGACAGTAGAGAGGAGGGTGAATCAAATTCTATCCAATTACAGGAATTGGATTTATCTAGAAACAATCTCGGATCTGACGGTGCCATATCGCTGATCTACGGACTGCAGCGAGTCGTTACGCATCTACAAGAACTTGATCTTTCCCATAACGGCCTGGGGTCAGGGGGTGCAATGGTCATGCTTAGTGATATGATAAAGATTAGAAATCTGAAGAGCTTGAACTTGTCTCATAATAACATTGGCTCGGAAACAGCTCTACTAGTCGTACACGGGTTTCTACAGAACCAGCACGAACTCCATTACCTGGATTTGGAAGAGGACATGGCACCAGACAATATCAGTGACATTAAAGAAGAGTTATTCGAACACCGAAGCAAATTAGAAGTTCGCCTCAGTCCTTCAGTTACCTTACGATCTTCGCTACGGTCCCGCCAATCCTGCTGCCGCATCTCGTGAATCTGTACAGCAACTAACACTAATAGTTCAAAATAATTTTTAACCCATTTAATTTCAAACAACACTAGTGTTTGTGTTGATTTATTTTATGCTTCCCAGCAAATCAAAACCATATCATATAGAACTACTATTGCAATATCTTATCTTCAGCAATGCTTATCAATATACTACATCAATTATGAAACATTATCCTAAAGACTTGTTTAGATTTCACTATGATCTACTTGGTGATAGTTTGTGTCCAGTAAGACGGCAAACTAACTGCATGCAATGTGGATACACACATTAGTGCTGTCAGTAATTGGCTCTTTGTTTATCTAAACACATCAGTAATGTTGACGACACCCACCTGGTGTCTCAGTTGTACAGTTATGTGAGGTTATATGAAATCAAGTGCACCATTTGAAATTTGATAGGGTTTAAAAAAAAAACACCATTTTAAGTGGCACTTTAGCTTGCCATAACTCCAAAGTCCACAGAGAAGTCTATGTTGCTACCTTGGAATGTCTAGAGGCTAACAGAAGCCGAATAACTGTTATGTTTGCATGTATGTATGTGTGTTAGTAAATGCCAAACACTTTAGTGAAATACAGCAACAAGGAACAGAGTCAATACACCATAATCAGAAAGAAGCATTATTTAGAATCAACCAAGCCAGTTAAATTCAGTCATTGTAGTTTGCTGCAATGGAATTCATGTTGTTGTAAACCTTCACTGTGACCAGGTTTATGTTTTTAATTCATAAAGTTATTGCTAAAAAACACAAGCACTTGATTTGAAATAAGTTAGCTAAGCAACAGGAACAACATACCTCCAACAGACAGTAATGATAATGAGTGAAATGAAGTGTTTTATTGGTCCCTTACAAGCACTCATTCCATTGAGTGTGGCCATGTGTTACCGTGACAATGGGGGTCACCAAGTAGCAGGCACTCGTTCCGCCCTCATCCTCACACTGCTGCACTGCCACGCCTACTCCTCCCACCTATCCCAGAGTGACCAGGTGTGAGGTGGTAGTGTTGGTTGAGGTAGTCCAGGACTCCGGGGATGCTGGTGAGAGTGTTGAAGACACGCCTCTCTGTCCTGGAGGTGACGTGTTCCAGCATGAACATGACGTGATGGTGAAAGCAGCTGAATGTGACCCCTGACCCCAAGGATATGGCAACCCAGTCCTCCAGGCAGGACAAAGGGGTGTGGTCATAGCCGGCATACATGGCCGGATTACTGAGGATGCCTCTAGCAGACATGACACCTACATGGAAAGAATAGATATTTAAATATGTGGCCGGTCAAGTGAGGAGTAGTGAACTCACACACACACACTAATACCCACCTTACACACACACACACACACACACACACACATACACACACACACACACACTAATACCCACCTTACACACACACACACACACACACACTAATACCCACCTTACACACACACACATACACACACACACTAATACCCACCTTACACACACACACACATACACACACACACACTAATACCCACCTTACACACACATACCCCCCCCACACACTCATAACCCACCTTCACACACCACCACACCACCCACCCCTACTCCCCCCGTTAGCACCCACCCCCACCAGCCCCCCCCCACCTAATCCCCACCATTCCACCACTCCACCCCCCCCCCCCTCAATACCCCCCTGTACACACCACACCCACCGTCCACCCACATCCTCCCCGCTACTCCGTCATACACACACAAGGGCTAATAATTACACAATACAAATCTACTAATCTATTGCCAGTTATTTTGCACAGAACAGAGCACACTCTCAAGCAGACCACACCCTCCAATTAACCCCACCCCCTCAGATAGACCACACACAGCAAATTATTCACAAGTAAACTTGCTATCTTCAAACCACACCCTTAAATAGCTACAGGCTATAATAAACATATTTGGTATCAACAGCCAAGAGAAAAGCGTGAAGAGATTCTTCTAGGAGGAAGGAGGAAAATCTTAGCAGTTAAGTACACAAACCAGAGAGTAAGTTGTCCATCCATAGCTCGAGCGTAGTGCAGGTTACTCAAGCATATCCCTCCCACGGCATTATAGAAACCCCATGGGCAATACTTCATGATGTATTCATTTCAGTGAGAGCTACTTTTAGAATAGAGTACTAGGCCATAGTTAAGTTACGATACGTTCTGAAAATGTTGTGATTAAGAAGTGGAGTGAGTGATAGCAAGTAGAGATTAAGTACAAGTCGATGCAAAGTAACTTCAGTATTCAATCCTGCACGCCACCCTCAGCTAGCCTCAGCTAGTTGCTATTTATCATGACTTAGCGACCCCTTGCAGGTAAGAACTCAATTCCAATGTTGTAACTATTTTTATAAGTGATAAATTGTACTATTCATACGGTTAAGAAAATAAACATAGGAGTAATTTGGTAAAGGGTTCATTTGATTCATACTACCGGATACCTACCCCTCCTGTCCATACTTCACTACTCAACTAGTCTTCTCCCTGCATATGTTCCCTGTGCACCCTGCACATGCTACACTCACCATCTACTCCAGTCTCTTCACATACTCTGGCCACATCTTGTTCCGTTTTGATGTCGCCATTGGCAACCACAGGAATACCAACACTACTCTTCACCTGGAACGCACAAACAAACAAAAATTTCCATAACTGCTAGCCCTCATATCTAGTCCAGAGTTCACAAATGCAGAGGTCAAAGGACAATTGACACCTGCCCAACACAGTACTAATGCACATATTTTTCTATCCACTGAGGAATGGGTTTTAGATATTAGATTTTTTTTTTTTGTATTAACATTTAGAATATGCAACACAGAGTTGCCTACTTTACAAGTACTAAGGAAATTGCATATAACTCACTGCACCTCCTTAAGTCTAAGAAAGATGTTCTTGCCCCTCCTAGATTTGTTTTGTGAATACAGCCCTCATATATTATTATAATAATAATTATTTATTTATTTACTTTTATTTGTTGTTGTTTTTTTGTTATTTTTTTTGTAGCCTTACTGGTCTCCTTGAGCTTTCCAGAGGATTATAAATGACGAAACAAAACAGCATTTACTGTGTATCTAGCAACATGGTGAATAGTAGCAACCTCACCTCCCTCCCTCCCTCCACCATCCAATCTTAGTTAGCTTGTCTGTCACTTCATAAACATCAACGATGCAGTGTTCATTCATTCAATGGAACCAGAACATGTTCCTGTCTAGCTGGGACACATGTTCCTGTCTAGCTGGGACACAGTGGGAGCATCTGTCCAGTTCCTTTTGTTCATATTTTAGAATTTCTATTTATATTCTGTTAAAATTATGATTTTTTCACTTATTCATTTCAATTGTGCAATCACGTTTCCACTACATTCCTAAATACCCAGTCAGGGCTAAAACCATACAGTTACCAGTCAATACACATGTGAAGTGTATGAGCTATTTATTATAGCTACTACGAAAGTTAAAATATATTATTTAATAGCTAGCTATACATTTTGCGTAGTAAGAATGGACCTTTATGAAATGCTATATTTTTACTAGCTAATGTTGTTGGCTCACTCACTAGCTTAATGGCTTCCATGCTAGCTGACTCTGCCCTCTGTTTGATGGTCCTGCCATGGACTGTCACCCAGGCAACGCCGCAGTGCTCCGCCCTCCTCACCAGCTCCACAGTCTCCCTGCACAAAAAATGAGCCATTAAAAAAACAAAGTCATGTGACCATTCTAGATATAATGTAGGTCAAGTGGACTTTATGAGGTCATGTGACTATACCTCATTAATCATGAGGTCATGTGACCATACCAGACATTGCCTAAGTTATACTTAAAAAGTCTCCACACAAGTTAGCTCAAAAGAACAACAAACCTAAAAACAAAACAAAAACCACACATATATACGGTATTCTTAGATAAGTTTACGCACACAAACAAACTTACTTCAGGTCCTTGTGAACTCTAATTTTTATAGACACAGGCAGACCACTTCTAGAAGATGCACACCTCACCATCTCACACACCAGTTCAGGCTTAGAGATGAGGTCAGCTCCATACCCTTCTGCCATTGCCCACCTGGCAACACACAAAAAGATTCACTAAATTCAGACACGAAAGACTCCAGAGGTCACTTCTTCAGTTGTGCCAAACCAATCATACGGTGAGTTCTTTAAAAAAAATCTTCTAGCACTAATCTTGAGCCTAGCCTACAATAAGACCAATGAACACTCGCCTTACTCAAATACTGCTCCTGTATATATATCACTTGACTTTTCTGTACTGTACCATAAAATAAGTTTAATTTTATGTCTAAATGCATGTATACATGTGTGTGTGTGTGTGCGTGTGCATGAGAGAGAACAGCCACACATACGCCTTTACTTGCACATGGATATCACAGCTGGCAATAAAACATTCCTAAAATGTACAAACAAAATGACTCAATAGAATCACCACAAGCAATGAGAGGAAGTAAACTGCAGCCACAAAGAGTGAGGCAAGATGGAAGGGAGAATCCACGCCCCCTCCCCACCAAACCAAGTTTATTGGGGAAAAAAAAAAAAAAAAAAAAAGTATTTGTACTTTGTCCAAATCATCTACTTGAACTTCATGAATTTGACTTGTATAATTAGGGCCCCTCCCTGTCATTAGCGCTGGATGCATCCCCAAGATGGAGAATAAAGAAGTAAAAACTAGAGTTAAAATAATATAGTAGTCATCTTTATGTAATCAGCTGGCATATCACCGGATATTAGAGAAAGAAGAGATTAGTCTAAACAGCCAGATGTCAGTAAGGATGACGAAATGGAAATATATATCATTAGAAGACAAGATTCCCCATGCCTCCATTTATATCACAGGTTCCTTCTCACTGCTGGGCCGTCTTGCTGATTCAAATAGAAACACCACACTCCCAATTGTCACACACACAAAAAGGTTCCATATTTTAATTGTAAATTATATGAAAGCAAAATAGTGAAAGTAGGTCATGAAAATGACGATGCTTTACCAGACAAGATTAAATAGTGAGAGGAAACTGTTAAGCAAACTAAGATAATAATATAAATAACAGATCAAGTGTTGACAAGTCCTAATACTCCCCACAGGCAAGGATGGACTCAGTCTCCTCCTACCAGGAGACACGTTTATAGCCATGAATGTGGCATATCAAACCTCTCACTTCTGACCTCTCACCTCTGAGGGCAACCACAGTTGAGGTCCACCGCGTCCACGTACGGAGCGATCATCTCGGCAGCTGCAGCAAACTCTGTCGCATTACTAGCAGCAAACTGTGCCACCAGAGGTCTGTCAGCTGAACGTGGAACATACGCACACACACACACAAACACACGCAACACAAACACACACATACAAACTAAGATATAAAAAGTTATTAGTAAATTAAAGAAAGCAGAAAGGATTAAATGAAACATCGGTAGTGAATTCTTGCTGATTGTAGCATTCAAGTAATCATAAATATCTAACAAGATGGAGAAATTCAGTGATAGAGTTTACAAGAATCCCCATTGAATTAGATGTACAAGTTTCTACTGAACTGCACTATTGCTTGTTATCAACTAATACTCCAGCCACTGGTAACACAAACACGAAGTAAGTTCCGCCATCTTTAATATCTAGCACTGACCAGACCAGTGGACAAGACACTAAAGTGTTAATAAAATCAATTTTATATAAGGAGCCATAATAGCATGTAAAACTGTGGTATTTAGGATTAATGCCACGAGTGGCACCAGATAAATTTCAAGAGGCTTAGCCTCGTGAAATTATTTGTCACATGAGTGCTAATCAGTTTTCTGTGCTATCATAATGTTAATACAACAGCCAAACAAATATGTATTTCTGAAGCTTAGAAATTGTTGAAGAAATCACCCCACTCAAGCAATTATTTTCATACTTTGCTAGCGTTGTACAGGAATTTGCAGCCATATTGCAAAGTGGATAAAGTACAGCGAGGTTGCAGATAAATCGCCATGACCAATGAGATTATCATTTCAGTTTTCCACTGCTGTGGTTTGGTATGAGCCGTTTACTACACTGCCTTTTTTCACAACCGGTAAAGTATCGTCAACACACACTGTTTCAGGTGTATGCAGATAATATGTATCTGCATTACAATATTTATACAACATTTTAATTTACCTTTACAAGTTGTGAATTCTATATTTCTAGCTTTTTCAGATTTGATGAAGGATTCCGACACTATCATCGGAGTATACGCTAAGTCGCAGCCGTATTTACGCACCAGAAGCCTAAAAGGCAACCTGTACTGGACAAATAAATTCTATCAAATTATTTCAAAATCAAATTTTACTTACTTGGAATATCTCACCATGGGAGCACAAATTCTAACTGTTTTTTTCTCTGAAAATAAATCAGTCATATCTAATTGATTGACGACCTTTACCATTCGTAAAGAAGGTAATAATCGTCAATACCCTGCGCTCCAGGGTGCTAGTTGTTTATGTCACGACTACTCTGTCCCACGTGGTTATAATATCAGTCAGTTGCTATAGTATTGCTGTTGTACACTGTAGAGATGTCTAAAACCAAGTTGAAGAAGATGAGCAAGAGAATGCCAGCCAGAAAGAAGTTTAAAATTGAAAAGAAAGTTAGGGAACATAACAGAAAGATGAGGAAAGAAGCTAAAGCTAAAGGCACTGCAAAAAGTAAATGTCATTAAGTTATTTAGTTTGTATAACTTAATAATTCTAATGCCAATCAATGGTGGGTTGGAAGGTGGAAATTATGACTCAAGTCAGCATTTATTGACTAGGAGGTTATATTTAGTATCAAACTTTCCTACATTACCAATATAGAAGTCGATTGATATTGTTGCCTTTATAAGTGTACCAATGGGGAGATTTAGTCTGACATTTCTAACTCTTAGCGAGACTTGACTCGCATTGAAACGTTTTTGTAATGCAACTGGAATAGTGCTTTTACATTGTCCCCTCTACCTCCCCTTTCAGAGTTGAAGAAAGATCCGGGCATACCTAATTTATTTCCCTTCAAAGAGCAGTTGCTGTTGAAGCTGAAGAACCAGCAAGAGAAAGCTGATGGAGACAAGGAAAAACGAAGACTTCAGATACAGCGCCAGAGGGAATCGGCAAAGAGGCGGAGTTTGCAGGGACTGCAAAATGACGCCCAGAAACGAACTAGGGAATTTGAGAAGAAAGGACGACTAGAGGAACAGATTAAAGACTCAGCCAGTAGGTGTGGCTTGGATTCGGACAAGTCCCTGAGGGCTTACTATCGAGAGTTTCGTAAAGTTGTTGAGACGGCAGATGTTGTTTTGGAAGTATTGGATGCCCGAGACCCTCTGGGTTGTCGGTGTCTGGCTGCAGAAGAAGCTGTCCTTGGAGCTGGAGTCAACAAGAAACTAGTACTGGTCCTCAACAAAATAGGTAAAGGGTGGTTAACTTTCCACCAGCTATTTGATTAGTTTTCAAGTTAATTATTTTTACTAGTAAGTACCCAATTTTAATAGAACGCTTTACCAAGTTATAAATTTCTGCTCATTCTGCCAGTTATTGTTGATTATGTATCCTTACCTTGTGTATGGGTTTAGGAAGTAATTGTAGTCCTTTCCAGGATGTTTTAAGGTTTGGGGGGGGGGGGGGGCATTTGTCTCCTGCCTAGAGGATTTTGTGCCCCTCCCCCAACAAAAGGCCGGCTGTCTTGACTAGTTGCTCTCTACGTATCATCATTATCTATATTACAATACTCCTTTTCCAGCTCAGTTCTAATTGTGAGTAGACACACTGGAATATACACGCTGATAAACAACAATCATACTGTTGCATGGATTGCATTGCATGTGATCAGCTCACTTGGTGGGTGCATGAATCCTGGAGTTACTGATTGATTAGCTGAACGTTTGCCTTGTTGGTAAATAGTGCAAGATGAGTAATTGGAACATGCCGGGAGCTTGCTATTGTAGCGCTACTCTAACTACATGTGGTGTGAGTTCAACTCTGTGGCTTCTCTACCATTGTTTGTCAGATTTGGTTCCTAAGGAGATTGCAGAGAAATGGCTGGCTTATTTGAGGAAGGAGCTACCTACTGTGGCCTTCAAGTCCAGCACACAAACTCAGAAGAACAACTTAGTGAGTTGGACAGAACAAAAGAGGAATGTATTTAATTAAGTTGTTAATGATTAAAGGAGTTTGTTTGTATCCTTCTAAAATTGATAATTTGGCTGTTTTCATCATCAAGTTACTGATGCTGACTGAGAGTTGGTATGATTTCTTAGCCTCGGCAAGCCTTGGCATGAGATCTGCAGCATATCTGCGAGACTTTCAGAATTCGTGAGGTTGACTTTTAGCTATTATTATTATTATTGGTTAGTGGTGTTTTTTGGGTTTTATTATTATTATTATTGGTTAGTGGTGTTTTTTGGGTTTTATTATTATTATTATTATTATTATTGGTTAGTGGTGTTTTTTTTTGGTTTTATTATTATTATTATTATTATTATTATTGGTTAGTGCTTTATAAGTTGGGTTAAAGTCTTCTCCCTGGTAAGCAAATATCACTCTGTTGTTGTTGTTATTGTTGATGTTAGTCTCAGAAAAAGTTTGCCCTGTCTTCCGGTCCTTCTTCCATGCTCACCTCATCCTCCTGCCTCGGGGCAGAAGTCCTGCTCAAGCTGCTAGGCAACTACTGTCGGAATGCTGACATAAAGACGAGCATCACAGTGGGCGTGGTCGGTGAGTGCTAGCTCTGTGAGTCACGGTGGTATATTCACACGCCCACGTGTCTGTACACCACCTCAGGTCTGCCTAATGTCGGTAAGAGCTCTCTCATCAACAGTCTGAAGAGGTCGCGGGCATGCACAGTGGGGGCCACTCCTGGGGTCACGAAGTAAGTGTGTATGAATGCTATAGTGTGTGTGTGTGGGTTGGGAGGGGGGTGTAAATATGTTGTATGTATTTGAAAGTCTCGTACAGTTCCTAGTTCTGTGTTAACATGTTTAGCAGCAGGCAATGGTCCTCAGTGTGTATGATTAGGACGGTTTGGTGGTCAGTTTTAATATGGCACATCTTGTGGGATCTTGAAGATAGTGTCTTCTAAACACGTCACTGTCTACTGAGAAATTGTTTGGTGTGGACAGAAGTGGTATAAGCGTGGGAAACACAAATGAGTGATTGACCCACCCATTTTATTATAACCACGCCTTATTCATTGCAAAGTTAATTACAAACTCTGAAAGGTTAGAGCAAATGCAATCAGGCAGTTGCTGATGCTGTTTGCAGTCATGGTAAATTTAATTAAATTTAAACCCCTGTAGTTTTTATATATTTAAATCCTGTTGTTTTTGTTTCCATGGTAATGGTAGGAGTGTCCAGGAGGTTCATATTGACAAGCACATCAAGCTGTTGGACAGTCCAGGTGTTATCATGACAACCAAGTCCAGTGATTCTGCTTCTATGGTACTCCGCAACTGCATCAAGGTGGGGAGGGAAGGCGGGGCGATTTATCACATGTGTTCACAAACTTGTGGTGGGTGTGGTTTAGGTGGAGTCGATTGTTGATCCTGTTGCGCCAGTGGAAGGGATTTTGAAGAGATGTAACAGAGATGCGGTGAGGAAGGGGTTTACAGTGTGTACAATGAATTATTTGTGTACTCGTGCGGGTAGTCAGTAATTAAACAATTGGGTAATGATCATTTTCATACTGTTGAGAAACATTTTTTATAATTAAAAAAGAACTATGGAACTGTTTTAATTGACTTTCTCTCCCAATTTGGATAGTCTGGGAATTTTTTAGTCCTTTTTCAATGGCAATTTTTTTTCCCCTGAAAATAATTTCCCCCCTCCCCCCCCTTTCCGTCCCCTTCCCAGAAGAAATTATTAGGTCAGTGGTCTAGCTAGGATTTTAAATGGTGCATCATGCAAACCAAGTGTAGTGGCACCACTCAGAAAAGACTTAGAGAAAACCCTGGTTCAGGTACACATACCACTAACTTTCATCATATGAGAAACCCCTTGAAATTTCTAAAATGTTAATTTGACCCCCGTCAAGTTTTGTGGTAAAGAATACCCAGTTAGTGTCAAGGTAAAGGCTGCTAATATCATATCCCCTTTCTCTAGATGTTGTCTCATTATTGCATTCCTGAATTCAATGACGTGCAAGAGTTCCTGAGTCACGTAGCTCACAAGACTGGCAGACTGAAGAAAGGTAAAGGGTTGACAACTATTGTGTGCCAGTATTGTCTAGTAATCATCTATTTTGTGTTTAGGCGGTGTTCCTGATGTGAGTGCAGCTGCTCGAGGAGTTCTGAGAGACTGGAATACGTGAGTAATATGTTGAGATTACTTTATTGTAGTAAAACGAGATTCAGTAAAATATGGAACAAAAATTAGAATTATCCGTACAATAAATGATACTTAATGCCCATGCTGTGAATATTATGGTCGGTCCGAGGGTACAGCACGAGGACAAGGACAGTTATATTTGTATTTAATACCAACCTAATGCATTCATAATTTCCTCTTGATAGCTTCAGGATGTTTTAGCAGAGTATTGTGAGGCATAATGTCAAAATAAGCTCGTGATATTTGAATGTGTCGATAAGTGGGCAATAAAACAAACAGTAGTTTTCTGGTCTTGGGTGTTATAGTCTCTACTGTTCCTATTATTGCACAATGGTAATTATGTAACTTATTTGCCAATATTTGCCCAAAGGCAGCAGGGAATTCATACAGATTTTGTAGAGCAATTAAAAAAAAAAAAAAAACAGGTCATAATTGGTGTCTTAAAGAATGGACTAGTAAGTGTTAGTGTTGGGCATTTTTAATCAAACTAACCTTAGAGTAAGGCCATAATTTCTTGCATCTTAAACTGACAAGCCGGGGGTAAAAAAAAATTTAACGGGAGAAACTAATTTAGGGAGGGGGGGGGGGGGATCCCAGGGCTCCCATAGTCTGTATTGAACAAATTCAGTTCTGAGATATATGAAGATTCATCTAATGACTGCAGGGCTTCATTTAAAGGGCCATTGCTGCCTCCCCCTGCCCTCCAGAAATCATTTAGTACTAACATGTTGACTATGCAACATAGATCAGCATACTGTTGCCTGCATCTCTATAATACTCTCACTGCCCATCCTAAAGTTTAAGAAAGTTTATTTTGGCATTCCTTATATTGTTTTCAGCTTTTATCTCCAGCTTTTGGAAAACTAGAACTTTACTTAGGCAGATTTTCTAAGAGTATGTTGCAAGGAGATGTATATTGTCATAGTTTCTATTGGGTTGGAATATTTACATAGAATTGAGGAAGTTTCCGAATGAGTATCACACAATGATGCAGCTGTGTTGTTCCTTTGCCAGGGGTAAAATTTCGTTCTACACGAGTCCCCCTGAAAAGAATGATAATCTGATTTCCACCACGATCGTGCAAGACTGGGGGAGAGCTTTCAGCATAGATGCTCTGGTAGAGGCAGAGAAGCAGGAACTCAAAAGTAAGTGGATGTGTGTAGCATTCTTTGCCTGCCAATTGATGATGCTGGTTCTTCATTGTATTTCTTATTTTCCTTCTTTTTTTAAATTTATGTATTAATTTTTTTATTTTATTTTTTTCCCCTCCAGATTTGACAGGGGTTAAAGGTGGGATGATGGAGATGGAGCCATCCCAGCCTGTGATGGAGCTGTACACTGGAACTGGTACTGATGGGACTGAAGATAATGGTGACCAGAATGCTAGCGACAGTGATGATGAGATGATCGAGGAAGAAATGGTAAGTGGATATCAACTATAATAGATATACAGATATGTTGTGCGTCCGCTGAATGGTAGTCTGCCACCAGAAAATGGCGACGTGGAGAAGAACTTCGGAGGGGGTTCTCTGATTGAGGGTCAGCCCTTAAATCTCTCCCACCCAACGCCATGGTCAAAATAAATCGCTTGTTCAATTAAAGAAACTGACATTTACAACCACAATTTGACACACACATTCTGACCAGCAACTTGCCCTCGGCCACAATATATAAGACCTCGGGCAGCGCCGCTATAATATTACAATTGAGTCGGGTAAATATGTAAAATGCTGACAAGGTAAAGTGTTAATGATCCGACCTGTACGGGTCGGCAAAGTAAATGGTTCAAAGTTAGTGGGGGGATGACTCAATGTTTGCAGGCCATTCACCACAAGATATAATAGATAAATAGCATTGTCTGCAGACCAAACTAATGAGAAAGTTAATAAAGGGTGAATGAGTGTTAATGAAGACTAGAATGGATCATTTATTTATCCATTCAACGTGGGAATGCCATTGCTATTTAGGTAGGCACCAATTAACTAAGTTAGATTCTTTGTATTATTTATTTATTTATTCTTTATCATTTTGTAATTTTATGACCTTTTTGCCTGCCAGGACTTTATTTTTATTATATTGTTTAGTTTTTATCATTTTTCTTGTTCTTTAATCTGTATTAAAAAAAACAACAACATTAAATTATTGATATTATTCACAAGTAGTCTGAGCTGTGACTGGTTATTTTACTTCAGCTTTCAGAAGACGAAGTCAGTGAGTATGAGGAAGGAGAGAGTGGAGAAGAAGTGGATGAAGATGGTGATGACATCATGGCTGAAGATGATGACGATAATTATGACTTTGACCAGCACTTTAGCTAAATTAATTGGACATATTATTTTTGTATCACCAGTGCATGTGGCAAAGATTTCATGTTATTTATAAAACATCTAATTTAAAGAGAGAACACCTGTGTGCAACATTGACTTTTGACTTTCAGAAATTTGTATCAGCTAGTTATTGTTCGGATTGGCCAGTGTAGCTACCAATTTCGTAATTAATTGAAAGATCACTTGAACTACAACATTTCAAGAATATATGCTGTACCATTTCTCTAGAACACGCTATGCAAGTTACAAGTCCGACCATTATTTCTTATCACAGTTTATTGTATTGTTTGGTGATTGGTTGTTCTGCACTTTGCCTTCCAGTGACATTGCCGCCTGCTGTTGCTGGGCTGCCTGTACAGTGGCAATGTCACTCTTGCCTGTCTGGGCTGACGCTATTGCCCTGCAATATCTTGATGTCACCCTCAATATCAGTCACTGTATTGTTATTAAATAGTCTAGTTGTCTGTAATATCATTACTAATTCCACATGCACCTGCTGTTGACTTATCACCGATTCTGAATGAGTGACCTGAGCTGAGTAATGGCATGAATATATTCTTGCCTGTGACAGCACTTTTGATTCTCTCTACCAATACCTGCCTGGAGAGAGGTGTGCCATCTGCAGGGTGGCTGATCTCATGATCTTGGAAGGTGTGAAGGTGTAGTCATGAATTAGTGGCCAGCCAATTATGACTACACCTTCACATGGCCATTGATTCAATTATGAGTACACCTTCACACCTCCCAAGTACAACTCACATGTCACAGAAATTGTCCAACACCAACTAACATTCCCAGGCGCTGTGCCCCACCACACAATGAGCTCATGTTCTGTATCCTCTGTTTATACAAAGTTCCTTGTTCAGTCACCCTCATTCAGTTCAGTAACCACTAGAAGGCTCCACAAGCCGAAATATTATGGTTTTATTCTACTGAAATAAATTCTCTGAAACTTGCTACACCTGGCTAGCTATCAGGGTAGCTAGTTCTATTAAATAGTCTAGTTGTCTGTAATATCAGGTGACTCCTAATCATTAACATTAAAGTATTAAACCACAATACATTATAATAAACAATTTATATTGAGCTCTTTTACATAATTAACTGTTAATCAAAATTTCACACTTTAAAAAATTTGTTTTAATTAAACCAATTTTTTTGGCACCCCTTCTGATACTGTTATATATGCCAAACCGAACCTGCATACCAAGTTTCATGCTTTGGTCCACTCTGTCACAATATCTGCTGGACTATTAAGCCCCTTGTCTAAGCCATACTATTCACTGCACTGCTGTGTCTACAGATACATAGTGCATTGAGCAAAGATTCCTGTCAATTCTATTATTTACACTATTGCCAGGAGGGAACGATAGGTCCATGATTAGGCACCACTTTCCTGGTTGCCCCTTTTTGGGAATTACCCCAAACAGTTCACCATGATTTTGCTTCTCCTGGCTGTCAACTCTTGCAATCCTATTTGCGGCATGTTTTGTCTTCATGTAGTCCTCGATTGGGCCTGGATTCCGCAATGTTGATGACATATTCCTATGTCCACCTAATGTGAAACCCCCCCTGCGTATCCCATTTAAAATATAGCTTACATAGGCCCTATCTATGAGGTGTGAGCACCTGCTCCCAGGCCTTTGCTTTCAATGGGGTGATAATTTCATTCACTGCTCCTGATAAATTTTTTCATCTCAACTCTGGGACTAATTCTTGGAGACTTGCAGTGTACCCATACTGTGTGTGCAATTCTTCTATAACGTAAGTGAGTAAGTCATCATTCCTTTCCTTTGTATTACAAAATACAGCAACTTGTAACTGTGTGCATGTAGTGCTATTAGGTATGTGACTTGTGCATTGGCTCTTTAGAATGAATGATTGCAAGTTCAGTCCTGTCTATCACCCTCATTTCGAAAGGGCTTCGGAAGCCTTGATGTTGCTGCCTTGGTCTGGCATGACAACTCCCAGTGCTGGCCATGACACCCAAGGCAGATGTGCTTATACATGCATATGGCACTGCGGCATTCCTCCCAGTCCCATTTGATGAATATTGGAGGGACCTTCTGGTACGGGCTAGCACGCTACTTTCCCTTAGATGAGAGACAGAAGCTTGTTGAGATTAATGTAGTCCCCATTCCATATCTTACTGCCAATTGAGAGGAAGAATAGCTCACCAGCACACCTCCGCTTGGTGGCTGCTGCACTGACTGGCTGCTCTTTGTGGTACTTGCGTCATCATGGCAAGTGGGTGTACATATCCCAGTAATGTTAAGCCACCCTTGACAGTCCATAGTTGGGGTTCTGGGTGCTGAACGTGGTGAAGCTAGGTTCGCCTGGAAGCCAGGCATTGCTGCTTAAAGTGGGCTTCCCGGACAGACCAAGCCCTCTCAGCCAGTGTTGTTTTAGTTAACTAAAACTAAAACCAAAACCCCTTAGTTTTGGGGTATTTTACTTTTGGTAAGAATAACTAAATGCTATCAAGTAATTATTCTCTAAACTACTATATACAATATATCATACTTTATTTAAAATCCCTAAGATTTCATAGAAATATGCTACTTTTGAAGTTGTTTGGAAAACTATCAGTACTACTTCTTTAAGGAGTCTCGTTATTCAAGAATATGAGACACAACGTAAATTAACCAAAACGAAGTCAATTAATAGAATAACTAACTAAATCTACATGATATTGAAGAAATGCTAAAAACTAACTAAATCTTCAGGGAGAATTTGGGGAAAAACTAAAACTAAGCATTCAAGACATTTTTTTAGTATGAATAACTAAAACTAAGAAAACCTGGAATCTCTAAACCAAAACCACACTGCTCTCAGCACAGTTCCACTGCCTGATGGGATGCCCCCACTGCCTAGCCAACTGGGAGTCCCAACATGGTGGAACCAAGAAAGCTTGGCACTTTACTCACCTGCAGATCTTGGTACAGGTTGTTGATCCCATGCATGCCTGAGCTACCGACCACTACTTCGGACTGCTCACCTCTGTTGGGAGCAATGTCACGTTGCCCTGGGAAGCAGGCAATGCATCCTTCTGGATTCTCCATGAGAGTCCGAAGTTCTGCAGCAATGAATTGCAAGGCCGTCTGCACCGTTTGGTCCATGAACCGTTGCACAGCTTCTAGGACTGGACTCTGCTACCGAGAGTCGGTAGTCCCTGATGTCTTCAATCCTTCTCCTGACTCAGAATAGCTACCTTTTCCAAATTCTATCTGGATGCAGCTGACAGGCTCACAGGCACTGGCTAATCCCCCACTATCAGGGTATGTGGCCTGCACGTGCCTGCGCACCCCTCCCTTCAATCATCAATAATACCTTTTACCTGCATTAATACTTGTAACAGTTGTCATTAATCATTATTCATTGTTTTAGTATATATATTCTTGTTTTGGTGTTGTTGTGAGCATGCTCAGTCTCTGTGTGTGCTCTCTATGTGAGTAAATAGATGAAGTGTCTGAAATATAATCCTCTAAAATCCAGCTAGATAGCTAGTTTGGTCGATGTAGTGTTCAGTAGCCTAGGTGGTTATATACTCAATTAATACTGTTTCATTTGTGTAGAATCGTGGCTTGTATCTCGTTAGTCTTAATTACACAAAACCAAGAAAAGGTTCATAAGCCTGAATCGTCATTTGAGCATTCCTGTTTTATCCTAACCTTTTCAAATCATATCATGCCAATGTCATGCAAGCCTTCAGCTTTATAGAACGATGAATAGCCACACCATTTTGGACTGTCTTTGAAGCCTTTCTACTCAGTACCCATGTATTTATGTTCTGGCTTTCTTCTGCTGTGAAAATGAAACAAAAACAACTGTTCTATTTGTTCTTCTCTTTGTCTCAAAAAGTTTATTGCTAGAAAATAGTCAGGTGATCATTTAATATCAGTAGGGACTGCACTTGATATAAAGATATATTGGATGATCGTTGCACTCCCTGAGTGGTAGCTATTCTGGATTAAGCTCCTATTGTACATTTTGCACATTGAAGCAGCATAAATGGTAGTTGCAAGAAAACTCGAAGGATTTCATGTAGTACATTATGTCTATGGCATTCACTCAATGGTCATCCGATATGAATATCTATATTCTCTACAGCCCCTACTGTTCAAGCTTTAATCAAGGCCTAAGCCCAAGACATAACTCTCACACATTCATAATACTCGTTTCATCATTATACATACACAACTGTTTCCTGCAGGCCAGGGACAGCTTCCCATTGTGTAGCCTATAAGGGTTGACATGCTCACTACTCCTTAACAACATTGTTTTAGTTTCTGTAGTTAACTCTTACAGCAAGTATTAGTATCTAAAAACTCATTGTTATCTATCTTGGTACTATAGTGGGTAATTGTTTAGTTGGGATATCAAGGAGGATTCTGAAGGTCAGAGATAACTACTCCCATTCACCTCCACTACCATTTATCTTAACAAACCCCCTTCAACTACTGCCACTTCCTTCCACTAATGAAAAGTAGTGCAAGTTGTACAGGAAGTAATTTGTGATGTAACTTCCCCTGTTTTAGATCTAGATAATTCAGTCATATTAAGCTCCAGTAAAAAATTTTTTTTTTAATAGCTAGAAGCGTTCAATCAATATCAATTGATAATGGCTACTAGCTATATTTTTTCTCTGATTACATTTATTGTAATATTTCCAACTTTATTTGATGTGTCCTCTTCAGTAGAAATTAATTTTTCTCCTAGTTGTTCTGGTTTCAACTGCTCTTTGCTGAGCACTTTCAGACCTGTGCCTCCACCATCGGCCAATTTGACACTTGTGTTCTCTCCCGGAGTACACAGGATGTCTTCTTCAACACTGTCACTTCTGGGACACAAGTTTGTAGAACTAAAGCCAGAGTCTACCGGCAACAAGACGATAATACTATGTACATCCACACCACTTCTATTTGGGTCACCCACCTACAACCTAGCTATTACTTATGCAGCAGAAGTTAAGATATCCAACTTGATGTTTTCTGGTTGTAATGTACAGTTGAGTAGAGTCAATAAGACCGTTATACAAAATACTGAATTCTTCAATGGCAGTAATGGAGCTATTGATTTTTGGAATAGCTATGATATCATGATTGACGAGTCAACATTTAAAAATAATAGACACAGTTCATATCGTGGAGCTGTAATTAGTATCTCCGATGGCTCTCTTGCTACAATTCAAAATTCAATTGTTACAAACCACTGTTGTAGTATTTTACTCCAATTATCATCAGTTGCCGGAATAAAAATCACCGGAAGCAATTTTACTAACAACAGTGTAACTTCTCAAGTCATTGGAATGACAAGTTGCTCTAGTGTCACTATAGACAAGTCTAGTTTCAATAAGAACACTGCCTCTAGTCGTGATGGCATTATCATGTTCTCCTCAACTAAAGGATTTAAAATCACGCGAACCAATTTCACCAATAACTATGTGTTATCACTTTCTGGAATAATTATGTTATCAAATTCTTTTGGATATATTGGTTGTTCAAATATCTACAATAACAGTGTTGGTTCACATAGTGCCGTAATGAGAATACAACATGCATCATCTGTGTCTTTATATAACAGCACATTTGACAGCAATCGAGCACAAAGTCATGGGGGCATAGTAATTTCAGATTCTGGATCATCTGTCTCGGTTTATAACAGCAAATTTGACCACAATTCTGTAGCTTCTTACAGTGGAATTGTTGATATCTCGGGAGATGCATTAATTATCAGCTCAGTGTTCAACAACAGCAATGTTGGCCACCATAGTGGGACAATTAATATTCGTTATGGACAACCTTCAGTAGCAATTATAAGTTCAAAGTTCTTTAGAAATAGTGCAATTCTTAGTATTAGTCCTTCAAAATACTCTGGATCGAATGATGTCACCATTTATTGCAGTGTATTTGTTAATGCTCCAATACCAACTGGGTACCTCAGCAACAATGAGGGGCTCTGTACTAAATATGGACCTTATAATCCTACAAATTGTGCACATACCGAATGCAATTGTAAGTGACAATTATAGTATCGGGCTATTGTGAGACTTATACTGACAGCTAATATTTATAGATTCATGTTTGTATTATTCGCTTTAAGCTGGGCGGCAATAAATCTATCTAGTGTTATATGATAACAAGGATAAACATATTTTTATACCAGCTAATATAAGTGTTTACACCAACAGCACTTGCTATGTTTGTCCTTCTTGTGTTCTTTATAAGGGATAGTTTGTATTACAGTGTGTCAAGTACTAAAAATGTCTATTTTTGTAGTACTCAATGAAATTTTAGCTTAATATGTATTTAGTAGTAATACAAGTAAGTCCAGTGGTATTCATAATACATACAAGTGTGTGTGTGCTGCCATTGGAAATATTGGGTCTCAAACCCAGAGCTACTCTAATGTTATTCTAAACATAAGTTTTTTGTGTGTAGCTATGTTGACTACTGAACTGGTTTCTTCTAGAAAGAATCTTTAAATTATTATCGATTAGCTAGCTATATCTCACAGTTTTGTGTGAACATTTGATTTTTCATGAGAAATTAAAAAAAATTAATAGTTATTAAACTTCTTGCTGTGAGTTCATCTTGGATGCATGAAAACAATTTTGTAATCTTCTCATTCACATGTATATAGTGACAGATTGTAGACCTCCCACTACTGAAATATCTCTGGAGCAGTCGGAATATGTGGTGGATGAAGGAATTGGAAAGCTAAACAGAGCACTACAAGTCTGTTTTGTTTCAACTGACTTACTAATTGGAGTGAATCTCAACTTGAAAGTTATGAATGGTTCAGCCATTGGTAAGTGTGTGAATGATAAATTACTTGTTCATATTCGAATAATTGTATATAGATGGATTATTTACTTTCATACATTGCCATGCAATTAGGCCCTGCTGGATTATGCTAACTTTTTCCTGGAATAATAAGACATGAAATAGCATAGTGGAATAATCCCAGAATAGTAAGGGTATTTAGGAGAATATAAAGAATAATCAGTCCATAACTAATCCTTATTATAAAAAACAAATTGTGCCTTTTTCTCTCTCTTTTTCTTATACAACAAGGACATAAACATTTAGAAATGTGGTTATAAGGTAGATCTTCATTACTTGATTAAAGCAGCTGGGTTTGTGTTGGCCTCTCTGTTGTTGTACTTCCAAAAATGGAAAAAGTTTGAAATACTGGGAGAGCTGTCAGCTCAGGCACAGAGTCAGCAAGTCATCTGGAGAATAATGCTAAATGGTTTCTTGAACTTTTTCAACTGTAGCAGAGCATGTTTTCTCCATTCTTTGAATATTTTAAGGTTTTTTTTTACTGTAAGAGTAGCTAGCAATATAGTGAAATCTTCTGTATTGAGTAATTCAGTGTTACAGTAAGAGAAATTGATTATTTTACTCGTTCATTTCATAATGCACCAACTTTATATAGCTGCTGCAGTCATCCCTATTTCACTTATTCCTAATTGGAATAAATAAGATAATAATATTATGGGAAAAATGTACTATTCTTTTGGAATAATAACCCTTTTTTTGGAATATAAAGAATAATTCTAAACAATTTCAAGCATAATCCAGCAGGCCTTACATACAAATCCTCTATTTTGGCTAAAATATTACATTTTTAATATAATATATAGCTATATATAATCGTGTATATATAGCTATATATACGTGTATATATTTTTTCTATTTTAGCCAATGTAATTCCTCTATATTTAAACAAAATATGCATGATTTTTTATGCTGTACATTACTATTTCAGAAAATGTTGATTATGATATCAAGTCTGGCTGCAGAGCCCACACATTTTTCAGAAAATTAGGATTACAAAAACAATGCGCATATATTAGAATTCTTGAAAATTCAGCAAATGAAACAAAATGCTTATCAGTGAGCTTATCTACTTCAAACCCACATGTGGTGTTTAACATTCAAAATGCCACAATATTCATTATGGATGCATCTACTACACTAGCATCAAATACTTCTTTACCAACAGAAATGCCCACAACTTCTACACCTACTGGTAAAAATACTGTTGCAAGTTAGAATATATTGTCCAATTTTTATAGCACTTATAAATGCATATTAGCTATATTATTTAGAAATGTGTAGTAGATTGTGTTGTGTACTGAGTTTAAGTTAACCTGAAATATGTCAGACACAACAGATTTGGGCTAACATCATCTATGGTTGATCAAAATTAGTCAATACTGATATAGTTTTCTCCCTAATTTCTAATGCTTAACTTTCACGATAACATTACCATGCTGTTTGATAATTGGAATTTCAGCAAATCTCTACTTGTATAACATAGTAATGTAACATCTTGTGTTCATAGGTCACTCCAAGACTGCCATAGTGGAATGTGGGCCTCTACGTCGCTATGTGAACTTTACTAGTGAAGGCAATGACCACAAAAACTTGATTGCTGCCATTGTCCAATCCTTTGGAAGTTTGACAAAACTCCAAGCATCCCATATAGCTATCCTTCAAAAGAAATCAATGCAGTACAACGACTACATTGACATTCTCTCCACAGTGGCAGAAATTGATGATAATAGTGTGGTCAAAGTGATTCCTTATGAGGGGGTAAGTAATTGTCATTGAAACAAGTATATATTTAAAATTTGCTCTTTGTTGTTGTTACGTAAGTAACATTGCTGTAATTAACTTCAAATGCTCATGCTATAGTTCATTCAGTGACACTATGAATATTTATTGTTTTTTAGTTTTCCTGCACTCCCAAGTCTACATGTTACACCTTACCAAAATTCTAAGACTGGAATTTCAAGACTAATTTATTTGTATGTATTTTTCTAACAATCAGAGTGTGAAGTATTATTGCAGTGTTTATTCTTGTGTGATCCATTTATAAATTTTC
>WLWD01005391.1_pt1 | contig 31318 bp, 23 predicted proteins | sample 6712731 | NCBI WGS metagenome assembly WLWD01 (sample SAMN12718690, study PRJNA576275) | sponge metagenome | isolation source: marine sponge | host: Mycale hentscheli | place: New Zealand: South Island, Marlborough, Capsize Point | collected 2014-11-01
AATCTTACTAAATAATATTTTTTACTGAGTGCTATTATTATTATTATTATTATTATTAAAGAAATCTTATTGTATAAAATGCAGTGATTACAAACTAAACACTGCAGTGAACGAAGGCCATGACGAAGGAGGTTTAGAAAGGCACGAGATAGATTGCTTCCGCTGCAGCTAACAGTAATAACTGCAACTCGCGATATTTTGTCGTATACTGAACCTTACGTCAGTTTGGTAGAATGTAGTTGAGCCTTACAAGTTGTAGCTAACAAAGGTGTGTGGCTAAGATTACATTTTTTGCTGGCCTATAAGGTTCTGTCAGTGGACAATGCCTAACTCATATTTTTCTTGTTTATTTGTCTACTATCTTCACTTCTACTTCACAGGTTAGAATGGAATATGTTGTTAACGTTTAGGTAAAGGTAAAGTGTAATTAAAAGGTGAGCTAGAGGGTAAATCGTCTGTACTCTATCAGGACTCTATTGTTGAATCTCAAGTAAGCTCATACAATTTCAAATTTTTTTGAAAACATTTATAGATAGCTAAGATGTATACTGAGTATTAGCCATGTTCAAAGTAAGATCTGTCTGTCTGTTTCTCTATCAAATCTTTTATTCTCAAAAGCCATTCTATGGCATCAGCATTGCCAATTACGATACCAATCAGCAGGATGCATCAATATTGATTTCATTATAATATTATTTGAACTAAATATCTTTGCCTTGGCTTACAATATTGAAACCTTCTTGTATTACTTAATCAGTGAGCAATAATACCAGACCACAGTTATAATGATCGTTATATGAAAATCAAACATTTGATAGTTAATAAAACTGCCCTTTAAATAGATATACTGAAATATCAATACTGTACTTAAGGCTTCTCAGATATTGTATTAACAATGAGATTAGTTGCACAATTCTCAAAATGGTATGAATAACTGAATTACGTAACCAATACATTGAGTTTATAGGTACAAATCTTTGAGATAGAGGAAAATTATTTCTTTTGTTTACTTAATGCACACAATAATACCGCAAACTGTTGGAACTTGATAATTAGAGCCTTCTTAATCAGAAAGTCAATGTACTTTTATTCATTACCTGATCAAAAAGAGTTGCAATGTCAACAGCATTATTTATAGCCATTTTTTTTATGTGTTCATCACATGTTTATGAAAATCACTATAGTTATACTTTATCCTAATTTATACTCTCCATTCATAGTTCCTGTGAACACACATAGAGGGAGGGGGATTTTTTTAATCATGTCTGAATCATCCAGTCATTATTGTAGCTCTCTAATATTAGTAAATGATATTTTGTAGAGATAACACGTGTAGAGAATTACTAACTACATATTACCCTCTCTCAGATAATGTGAACCATTTATTATTATACAAATCATCTATTAGTCAAGGCAATGGTTAAATTTGAGAATTTTAATATAGGTCTAAATATATTATTAATGCAGGTTATGAAGTTCAAGCTCAGCTGTCTGTAACTGCACTTCCTAATTCATTGTACACTCAGTCATCTAGAGTAGTAGAAGGATCAGTTATCTGGCTGGTCTGTGAAGTTAACTCAGCATCTAATATATTGTCAGTGACATGGAATAAAAATGAAGGACAACTTGTACAAGATGTTCCTCATATAATTATACGACGATCAGTAAATTCTAACACCTCCAATACCATCTTGATGCTTACAATTGATACTGTAGTACTTTCTGATTCTGGAATGTATCAATGTACTGCTCAAGATGGACAAGAAATTGCAAATGGAAACATAATTCCTATTACAGGCTAGTCAATGTTGACATAGTTATTGTGCTCATAAAATATTACTTTGTACATTTGAATTATATGCCTATGGATGAAAAGTTGGAAAAAAGTCTTTTTTGGGTACAATTTAGGTAAACTAGCTAGAAAATGGCACATGTTTAGTTCTCATTGGGTGTACTTTCAGCATTTCAAACAATATTATGCCAAGCTAATAAGTTTATATCAAATGATTTTTTTAAACATGAAGAGCAAAAAGGTTTTATATACTTTTCATAGCAGTTACAATAGCCAGGAATGATGAAAGTCATGGATATTGGTTTTTACATGTTCTGTGGTAAAACATGCATAAATTGCTAACTTGCTAGAATGATAGCAATAATAAAATAAGTTTCCTTTGCTAGTATAAACCAAACAGTGTTTACTTTCAGTCTGTTGATGAAGATCGATGAACATTTTAGAGGCTTGTTTTGTGCCTGCAGATCAGAATTTTTACTGCTTGTGTCTTCATACAATATGGCAGACCAGGTTCATAGTAAACCACAGCAGAACAAGTCCAGCATTTTATTAATTTTGGAATAATTTAGTGGTAGATGCTTATTCAATAATTTTTCGTCATGGTTAAATTTGACACTAACTAAAATGTCCTTTTTACTTTCAATTTTTCTCATGAATTATATTTTTCATGATTAGGTGTACCTATTTACAAGGGTTGGGTTATTATGCTGGCATGGTTAGTGATTTCATAATGCTAGCATGATTAGTGTAAGTATGAGTATAGTGAGGTAGCTAGTTTTGGGGGGGGAAATGTAATTAGTTTTTATTGTACTGTAGCAGTAGCAATTTGATGTAGTCTTCCAGAGACTGGCTTTGGGACTTTTTAAGGAATCTTTGAGTTTACTAAAATACCCTTTATGATGGTACTTCTTCTTGAAGATTTCAATATCACTTTCTGTAAGAAAAACTTTCAGATTCAGCATTGTTCCCCATCAGGATGCAGATCAACAACTCACTTATAAACAGTGACCATATCAGGATTCAGATCAGTCATGTGTACAGAGATTCTTATAGTTGTAAATGTTGTTGAGGTGACTTTTGAACTATGTCCTTGCCCATGTTTCACGTATATTAATTACTAAAATGATTACCATTGCTAACACAGCATTAAAAAATGTGCATAATTCGCCAACCCCTAGAATTCACCTCCTGTTAATTCTAAACATAAATACCTTTGTAAATTGGTATTGTTCTTAGTTATAATTTTTTCCTTCCCGATTTTAGAAATTCATTTATTTCAGTTCTTGACAGTCACAATACAATGCTAATTATTGTGTGAATGAGTATTAGAAAATAGTCGTATAGGAAATACAATAAACCTACATGTTTCCATAACTAGCCATAGTTATTTTACACCTTGAAAAGAAACCCCTCTTAGCAAATCCTAGATCCAGCATGACTCTCTCCTGCCGAATTGTATTTGACCCTGCCTCCAAACATCTAGAGGACTTACAGCTCAACCCAAGTCCAGAATTTTTGCTGTGACTTTTACCAGGTAGATGTGGGTCGTCTGTTTTGGTGATCTAATAACAGTTTTCCAGCATATTCTCTCTTGTTGCAGTGACCTATGGTCCTACTTTAGGTTTCAGCCATAGCATTTTACAAAACTTTCTGTACACAGCAGTTAGCACGATAAAGCATACTAACACAATAATAGCATTTGAAACACAATTTTTCGTGCTAATTGAGCAGATAATATCCAGTTATTTATAGGTTTTTTAGTAAATGCAGCACTAGATCAGTAATCATGTTAACTATTAAAAAAGTCCTCTAATAAGTGAGCTGAATTGGGACACAATCTTCTAAATTATAACCATTCTGCTCATATTACAGATAATTGATATTTTTGTGTCAATAATTAAGACAGCACCAAAACTATTTTTGAGCTACATTTGACACCTCTTTATTTTAATATTGTAAGTGCCTCGTTCAACAACTTTTTATATAATAGCCTTGATCCTCATTTCTCAAGTTTTCAATAGTACTTTATCACAAATGGTGATAAAAAAATGATTATGATAGTAAGTGATATCATCAAGATGCTCTAAGACATCATTGAGACATATCTATTGACAATTTACTGCTAGTATTAGCTATTTGTAAAAGTAACTCATGTATTGTTACTTTGATTCCAGTTTTGTCCAATGCTCCAGGAGTATTATTAATAACTGAACAGGATAGTCTAACATTTGTAGAATTTCCTAATCAAAGAGCATCTTCTGTCAATGATGCTATTACATTATCATTCACTGCTGGCCATGAGGATGATGAAATGAATATGTATTCTGTTGCATCAGCACAATGGCTGCATAATGGAGTTCTGGCCAGGACAACTCCATTGAATGAAATGGAAGTAAATGGTCGACTTGAGTCTACTCTCTCCTTCAGTTTCCTAGAGTCTGATGCTGGAATATATCAATGTATATTTATGAGTGACAACTCTCAAGTTTATGGCACAGTTCTGCTGAGATTATATACTGGTTAGTTAGAAATAATTTGGTTGAGATAGAAAAATAACACTCTTAACATTATTGGTTTCAATATTCTGGTGGTAAAGTGTTTTCAACGTTGTGGATGGAAGGATACCAAAACTTTCTTTAGTAATTGTGTACAAAAGATAATTTCTCTCAATTATATTAAAAATAGCGCTATTTATATATTCATATCTCCTTAACTCCACTAATATTTTCCATTTTGTTTTTCTCCTGATGAATTTTTATAATATGTAACTTGTCCATTTGTGAGCTATGTGCATTTATATCTATAATAACTAACAAGTGACAAAATTATTTAAAAAATTCCAGTATTAAATTGATGAAATACTAAATGCAATTTACACGACCTTAATGCACAAATTGTTATGCTGAAAATTGTTATGTATATGTTAATTAAAGAGAATGGTGAGTACACTTTTATTCTGTCATACTCTTCCTATTTCTTAAATATTCACTGGCAGTGTTGACGAAGAAAGAACTCTTACTGTTTGCAGCCTTCTGGTTGCGTTATTGTTTATACACCCTTAAATGACGCATAGGGATGGGTTGTGATTATACTAAGGCTATTTTTTATAAACAATCTCTTGTACACAATATCGTCCAACTCTGTTAACTGCACCAACCTAGTCTCAGTTATTGGAGTATAACTATTTTACATTTCTCCCTCACTCATTATAATCATCTACATTATAATATATGGCACTATTTTCTATGCCCAGTTGAACTTGCTCACTCTTTTTTTTACAGTTGATGTTGAATATAATTCATAAGTTATATGTCAGAAAGTTATTAATAAGTACAACACTTGAAAAAAATTATGCAGTTTTGCCAGTTTTGCCAGGTGACCAGTGTGTCATGTGGTATTAATCAAGGTATAGAGAATTATTCTGTTGCTAATTATTATTCTGGTATTATTATAGAGGACATGTCCACAATGTCTATTTTTAAACATGAACCATTTCTCCGGCTTAACTTTGATTTATTGCAGTGCAACAAGTAGACACTATGATTGGACATGCTCTTATATATATTTCTCTACGAACAGTAAACATTATCATAAGCAACTTTCTTGTGTTATTATTTCTCTACAACTACATGAACACAAATGATCTATGTTAAGCATGTTGAGACACACACTTATGTATTTCTCTACGAACAGTAAACATTATGACAAACAACTTTGTTATGACATTTCTCTACTAATATATCTACAAACATGAGCTATGTTAAGCTTCATTGTAGCAAACAAAAACATTGCTTGTGCATGGTATGAGAAACAGTAAATACAGCTACATTGCTGGCTAAAAAAAGTGTTTGAGTTCTTTGCTATTATTGTGCAAAGCTGTTCTGGTGAAGGTGTAATACCAATACTTGCTGGTATTGGTGATGAAGAATGTGATTCAGGCAGCATAATTAGGCTTGGACACTTTATAATAAAATAATCAGTCCTTATCATCACTAGCAATTTTTTTTCTATATTGTAGTATTAGCAAATAGTGACTTCTCCATGTACCTGCAATTGATTAAGGGTATTATAAATGGTGGATAAACAAGTGAAACAGACTCATACTGCCCATTATGTACCTCCACTACAACAGTGCAATAGGTAATTGTGACTTCAGAATGCTGACATCACGATGCAGTGTTAAAGGTAGCGCTATCAGTGTAGCAGCATAATGCAGCTTTACCAGCCTGACATAGTAATAATCAGGGGCTAGATGATTATTTACTGCTAATATTGTTGAGTACTTATAGTGGTTAGTAAGATGGCATGTCCACATGTCTATACTGTTCAAAGTTTGAATTATTTCTGTGGCTTAACATTCTTTATTGCAGTTTCTTGATTGGAAAAAGCTTTGGACAAATTCTAAATTTTTGGGTGTTAATGAATGAGTCAGAGCTCTATTTGCTAACACTGCCAGTGTGAACAGCTAGTTGATATAATTATATAGACTACTTACCTTTACCCATCACTCACTGATATTTTTAGTGAAAGTATTCATATTAATGCCATACAAAAAACAGAAAATTTCCAAAATTTTGCCAGTTGTATAATAATATCAGTAAAATTAAGCCTATAATTATAACCTGACAATTGTACCACAATAGCATAGAACTCTAGTATCTTCTGTTAACAATTTAGCTGTGGGTTCTGTTAATACATGCCATAATGTTTAAACTATATTATTGTTTATCAAAAACTGCTTAAGATAAGTGAATGAGTAATATACACAACCCATCTACTATGGGCACAAATATAACACCCCAATAGCATAGATATTGTTTTGTCCATAGCCTTCAACATACAGAAAACGCGCATAATATCATCTTAGATTTGTATCATGGAATGAATTGGTAGTTATGTTGATAACATTTTCAAAATAAATTCCTTGCTAACATAATTTAAGCAATCATGCACATATGTATATACACATTTTGTACACAAAAGTTGTTTTTTCTGTCTCAGTTTTGACCATTTTTTTGTTTAACAGAGTTATATACCAGAATAATTGAACTTGTTAATAATTATAACAAGTTGTGAAGCAATTTGATAAGACTGGCTTATAACAGGTTGTAACCGTGTGAAACAAAATAGATTTACATCTGTCCCACATCTTGACATTTCTTTTCTTGAACTTTTGTTTAGTTGAACTAATTATGTACACAGTCTTCATTTTAATATGTTATATTTCATTACTAGAATTTTATTAACTTCAACAATTGAGTCATTTGACATAAATATACATGAGCTTGCTATTGTATTACAGGTCAGGCAGTTGGTCCTGAACGACTATCTCCTTCTGTAATATTTTTTTTCTGTACCTGATAAGTTGACACTGGAAGTGGTTGCCAGTGGAGCTCATAGTGGCATTGCTTGGACACGAGATAATCAGGACTTTGGTACACGTTCACAGTTTGTCTACTTTCATGAGATATATTTCAAAGAACCAACTACCAGGGATGATTATGGAGAGTATAATATATTTTATTCTGGACAGGCAGGAACAGGAGTTACAATTTTGGCAACTCCATTAGGTCAGTCTTAGTGAATATAAATGACTATCAGTACTTAAATTTGATAGTAATAGCCAGATAGAAATGTTTATGTATTGTGCATATGCACTAAAAAATGTGCTACGCTATATACTGAATCCAATCATGGGACATAATAATACAAGTGACTTTGTTCAAATACAGTACAGTGCATTATAACTTAGATTAATTTCATAGTGTTGGTGTTTAAGATCATTTGTGCAGTAGAATGATGCAATAATTAATTACACATTTCTCATCACTTTACATAATCTCCATACAAAGATTGTTTACAATAAATACCAGCTATGAATACAGTAACACATTAGTTTTTTTACAATACAAAATATGCTATATTGGGATTTTGACAATTCAAAATTAGTTTCCAATTATGATTGTTTAATTAAATTTAAGGTTCACTTCAGAATTAAGTGTCTTGCAAACTTTGTTTTTGATCATAAAAAATTAGAAGATTAAAGTAAAATTGGTGTATTTGAATGCCATAGGGTTCATTTCATGTCTGATAACAACAAGCATATTTAGATTAAGGGCATACCACTTTCTGGGAACAAAAAAAATTGTTGAGCAACTCAATAACTTCATTTTATCTGAAAAAGTTCATTCCCATGCTGGCAGGACTACTAGTTAAATAGATGTAGTTTCAGTCCCTAATGTATTGGTCAATCTTTTAGATATTCTTTAATGTTTTACTGGTATGTTGATTCCTGTGGATGTTTTAATTTTAATACTATTTTTTCAAGAGAGCCACCATGAATTTTACTGATGGTAACAAAGCTACAAATGATAAAAACACGAGAATTGGTTTAAGTCCAGGGTCGCCTAATAGTCATATCAGGCTGTTAGTGTCATTAGAATTGTTCACTTTTAACTATATAATTGTTACTGCTACTCCCTCTTGTTTTTAAGTTGGGTTTTGTTTTTGTTAAGTTTCCCATAGTGTATTGTAACTTCAGTCAAAATTGACTGTTTTGTCAAATATTATAATTATTTATTAATGCAGAAACAGCTAACACTTCAATTATCAATCAAGATGCTGCTGTTTTAGAAGGAAACTATGTCACCATTAGCTGTATCTCTGTTGGAGGTCCAATACCCACTGTAAGGTGGACATTTAATAATTCTATCACACTCAATCAGACTGATGTGGTCACAACCCCTCAACGTGGAAGTGATATAGTTGTAACACCAGGAAGAGTCATATCTACTCTACATAATAGTCAATGCTCAATACCCAGCAAATGATGCAGTGTATACATGTATTGGAAGTAATTCTCTGTTAAATTCCACTGCAAATGTCATTGTACAAGTAATAGGTACAGTTATAGCATAAATTTATCTTCATAATGTTATCTTTCTTGACCTGTGTTTTAACTCAAGTTATGACATAGTGTGATCTCATGGTTGTATTGAGCAAGCTCATTCCCCTAGTAGTTTGGTAATGGGGGGGAGGGGCTGGCTTACCAGTTTTCAGGGTTTTTAAAGGCTGCCTTACTCTAGTGGAGTCTACCCAACCAGGTTAATTCAGCTGCTAAAGTATCAGCTGGGGGTGTGGGGAGCCACTCACTAAGATACACCAACAAACTACTTCAGTAAAGATATCTAGCATGGAATAAACCATTTATTACACTTTGTCAGAGTGATATTGCTAGATACTTCAGATTGTAACTAGAGCACTAAAGTGCAAACCCTCAGCGCTAGTTAGCTAGTATTATAAAGAAAATAATAACAAAAAAAAAGTGTAGAAACAAAAAAAAAGAAAGAGAAGTGGCATGAAGAGAGGCAGGATAGAGAAAAAGACAATGAAGAGGGACAAAAGAAAGAGGAATGAATGAAAAAAGGTAGGAGAAGAAAGAAAGAAAAACAGTACACGAAAAAGAAAGGAAAATGTAGGAAAGAAATAAAAACAGCAGGAAGAAAGAGGAAAATAAAGAAAAATAAGGCAACTAGAGCACTGAAGTGCAAACCCTCAGTGCTAGTTAGCTAGTATGATAAAGAAAATAATAACAAAGGAAAAGTGTAGAAAAAAAGAAAAAGAAAGAGAAGTGGCATGAACAGAGGCAGGAAAGAGAAAAAGACAATGAAGGGACAAAAGAAAGAGGAAACGAAAGGAAAAGGTAGAAAGAAATAAAAACAGTAGGAAGAAAGAGGAAATTAAAGAAAAATAAGGCAACAAGACAAAAGGAAAAAGAAAAAAAAACAGGATAAAAAAAAAAAGATGGAAAAAAAAAAAAACAGCGTCGACCAGGATTCGAACCAGAAACTTTTAGGTTAGGAACTTGCTCACTCAACCACTACGCAACGAAAGACCTCACGCTGAAAGCATGTAATTGTTAGGTATTTAAAAGTGATTTGCAACCTGCAAGCTGGCTCACGTGACAAGCACGTTTTTTAAGGGGCGGTTCCCGCTGTAAGCCTACGATCGCACGGCTCTGGAAAGACTCGCTTTTTTCTGGAAAATAAAGTCCAAAATCAAAATTCTGGCACATTAAAAGAACTTACTTCGTGAAATACTGCTGTTTGATGCCACTTTCAGAGCCTGGCTGGTTCCTACCTTCCAGAAGTGCCTGTTGACAGACAGAGTGACAGAATGAGTGAATGAATGACACTAGGACTACTGTAACTCTCTTGCGCATGCGCGCTGAGGGTTAATAAGACAAAAGGAAAAATAAAATAAAAACAGGATGAAAAAAAAAAAAGATGAAAAAAAAAAAGTAGCGCCGATGAGGATTTGAACCAGAGACTTCTAGGTTAGCTACTTGCTCACTCAACAACTACGCAACGCAACACCGCACACTGAATAAATGTAATTGTTAGCTATTTAAAAGTGATTTGCAACCTGCAAGTAGGCTCACGTGACAAGCAAGTTATTTTAAGGGGCGGTTCCCGCTGTAAGCCTACGAGCGCACGGCTCTGGAAAGACTCGCTTTTTTCTGGAAAATGAAGTCCAAAATCAAAATTCTGGCACATTAAAAGAACTAATTATATTAAGTTCTAGCGTTGTCTCCATTCTTACAGCATCCAGTACGTATGTTTATCAACTTTTTTGTTCCTTTTCCAACATTGTTGGAAGCAATTTCAATATTATTAGACTAGCCAAACTGTAAATGTAATAATTTTTATGTATACATTTCCATTAATATAAACATATCTTTTCTCATGAACTAAAATTGATTCAATATAACTGTATATAAAACATCATTAAAGTGTTGTGTTTTAAATTAAACTTAATTGTAATTTTTCATATGCACAGGCTAAATAGCTAGTCAACATTTTTTGACATCGATTACATTTTATCCAGTGATATCAAGTGTGTATATTTTTTTGTTTCAGATCGTAATTCATATTGGTACCGCCTGTAATTTATACACAGTAAGTCAGTATTATTTAAATTAATTATTTATTATAGTTATGTTTGATCAGAATGATAATCCATCAGAAAAATCTCAGGACATCATTTCTCACATTACATCATTATTAATAGAACAGTGCCACTGTAAAATTGATATGAATACGGAAATTAAAAATGGAGGATTTCAATGCTTTGCCAACTCACCTGAAATTGTTACATACAGAGCACAAATTCAGGGCACATCAGAAGTGGCAGCACTCGATCTTGTTCAAATAATGCAGCAATGGGTGTTAACAAAACCTTCAATAAATATTAAAGTGCAAATTTTAAATGTTAAATCTTCTTGTCCAGTGTTAATTGCTTCTTTAAGGGAAGAGGAGTGTGGCTCTTCTAATATTACAACAATTATTACTAATACTCCTATTACAAAAACAATTACTAATGCTACTATTATTATCGTGTCTCTGGTTGGTGTAACTATATTAACTTTATTCATTATGTTTGCAATAATTGTATACGTTAGAATAAAATATAGAGATTCATTCAGAAAGAATTCAGCTCGAAACATGTGAGTATTAACTGCATAAAAGCTATAATAACAGTTAAATTTAATATTAAGCAAGAAACACTCAATTCAAATAATTGTTGTTTGTTTCTAGATCTTCACATGTGAAATTACAGAATTTTCAGCATCAACCAATGGAAAGTGAGGCAGTTCAGAGTAATGATCTCCATGAATATGACTCTATTGATAATGTGGCAATAACAAGAAATAACAATGTAGAAAATAACAAAGAAGAAGATATTTCATTTACACCATGTCAGGCATATGAAGCTCACAAATTTCCAGACATTGATGCAACAAAAGCAAGTAACTTGAGTAAAATGAAGCCTATGGACAGTACACATAGCCGAGTGCATGGAAGAGAAATAAACCAAAGTTATGAAGGTGTCACTGATCATGTGGACAGAAACGTAGAGGATGCTTACTCTGTACATAATTAGAGGTTTATTTTTAGCAACAACAACAACAACAACAGTCACTAGTCCTATTGTACTTTCTCGTGATATGGAATGAGTGACATTTCACCAGCACCATATTAAATCACCTGTATTCATTCTCTCAATTCTCTATTTTGGACTTCCCTGTGGCAAGTTCATAAGCATTGGACCAAATTTCACAATGGCCACATGTGCTGTGTGTGTAATAAATGGCCATCCTGTATAAGGTCATGCATCTTGTTAGAAGTCTCTCATTGATATGAGAACCATCATCAACATCAGGAATGTCATTTGAATATTCATTGTCAGTGGTGCACAGATATGTTTTGTTAAGGGGGGGTTCCATATCGGTATGCTTTATTTTGTGATTAAATATTGTTCATGTGAGAAATCACCTTGTGAGATAGAGCTCCAAAATTATGGGGGGGACTCCAGCCCCCTCAGACCCTACATTCCTATGCTACTGATTTATTTTCCCAGAAGAAGAGAATATCACAAGCCAGCATAATAGTACATCATGCTCGCTCCTAAATTTAGTAAATGTTCAATATCAAACTCTTGATGGAATAATTATATGATTGTATTGAATATAATTATATCAGAAAGTGATAGTACAAAAATTATTGCTACTTATCAAGTGAAGGTGATACAATAAAGTCAGCAAACAGGTAAAAGAAAATTTAATGTGCAATACTAGAACACAATATTTATTAATTTGGTATCTCATTACTGTACTAATCCTGATTAAACATGTCATTATAGTTTCAGAACTGATTATCATAAATAATAGGTTAGACTATTTAGTCAATAAGTTATTCCGGTGTATTTGTTAAACTCAAGAATTCTTAAGTAGTAACTGATAACTATATATATTTAATTTGAAATTTATATATTTATGCATTTATTGTAGCACCCATCAATATAACCAGTATCTCATCATTTATTGAAGTGGAACCTGGAAATAGTGTACATTTAAGGGTGGCCGCACACCGCCTACGCAATTTTTTGTTGATGGTTGCTATGCACGATTACTACTATTGTATACTTCAGGGGCTTCTCTACTATAATTTTTTTCAATTAGTTTGTATTGGTTCTAAAAAGAGCCCGCCTATATCAAGAGTAAACAAACATCAATACAACAATAATAAGAGAGTCAGAAGAGAGAGCAGTTTATTGGAGATAGCCATAGGTGAAGGTATTAGATCTGCGCAGCTTGGGAAGTCTTCGCTCCGCAGAAATCGAGCCTGGTATATCCATCCGCTTGAGTTCAGGTGCGCAGAGTCCAGAGAACGGCTACAGGAGGAGAGGCAGCCTGGTGCACCTTGCTGCGTGAGCTCAGACGACGTATGGAGAGTTGCTGTAAACGGATATGAGACAACAAGAAGCTAAACTAAAACACTACAACTTCGCAAAGTATACTTCTGCTACTACTGCGCGATAGTTTCTGCTCGCGTATTATCAAATGGTGGGGTATTGGCGGGGAATAAATTAATGTCCAGATCTACAGGCAGTGCGCGTTGCTATGTGCGGCCACCCTTAATAGTTCACAATAAATCAAGTACACTCATATTGAATTCAGTTATGTTTAACATTTCCTTTAATACATTTGCTTGCATAGCCAATAATTCAATCAACATTTCTATATTATAATTTCCTCGTACTATTCAATGTATGTACATAACGTCAATATTTTCATATCTAACATTTAAATATTTTATTTTTTTTAAATATAAATGTTTTCATACTGTTTATGTGTATTTTTTGTAATGGAGCATTATTATAATGGAATGGTAAAAAAATTGTTAATTACTGCTCTAATACAGGGAAGATTTCATTTTGCTAATGGAAGTTAAAAAATATTGAATTTACACAATGAATGAAATAATAATTATGATTATTGGTACATAAGGAAATAAACAGCTATTTTGATCATCTGATAATCAAAGTTCATGAATCTATAATTATCATAAACAGTATGTTGCATGCACACTGTTAATTTTTTTTATCTTATAATATAAATTTTTTTAACATTTGTAGTAACTAGACATAATGTTTTTACCTTTTTTTCCGTTAATATGTTTTAATCACCTTGCACCATTCAATATCACAAGTCCTCCAATGTCAGTGAATGTCACATATCCTTCTGCAGCATCTTTCACATGTGTAGCAACAGGTTACATGACTGCAAATATTACCTGGACTATGTCAAATGGAGATGTAATACAATCTAATAATCAATACTCTATAGAATTTGTACATTGACATAGAAAGGACTATATCAATTTCAATCAATGGCACACAATACCTGTGTAATATAGTTGGGATAGTTGATATCTGTCACTGTCAATGCATTTGCATATCTTATGATATTTGGTATATAAGAAGTTGTTTACTTTATGTACAAAACTTATTTATTACATTAATACTAGACCTGTAATTATGTCAAATGTATTTTATTCTAAATTAGAAAATTTGATTTTTTCTTTTAGTTACTCCTAAGATTACTTCATATCTCCCTGCTGGATACTCTCTATATATTGTTGCTGATGCCATCACCTTCCAGTGTACATCTACTGGAATACCTCCACCTTACATCCAGTGGTATAGAGGTAATGTTATGCTCAACTCCAGTAGTGATAGCATAGTTACAGTTAGAAATCCTATTATTAATGAGATTATGAGTGACCTAGCAACAGTGGCTGTGGAGTTAATTCTCACAGAAAACTTAAGCAGTGGTGCTGGGACTTATAGTTGTATTGCTACTAATGCAGCTGATTGAGTAGAAGATTCACAATTATTTGAATTATTAGTTGAAGATAAAAAGAACACATTTTTTTAATCAAGTTCCTCATAAGTTTATCTATTATTACTTTAACAGGTCTCATAATTTTACTATATTTTTACTAGTGCCAGCTAACATCACTGAGGGTCCTGTCTCCCTAAATATAACTAAACCAGGTAGAGCATCATTTAATTGCACTGCTTTTGGGATATAAGAGGTCGCCGATTATTTGTTTGGTGACGCCACTGCCGTTCCGGACACTGCCGTTCCGGACACGCCCTATTCTGTCTTGCCTTGCTGTCGATAAGACGTTGTTTTGGACACGCCCCTTTCATTCCAGACACACCCCTTAGCTGCTTGCCTTGCTATCGGTAAGAGGTCGCCTACTAGCCATTCGAGACGCACCTCCTTCATCTTGTCTTGCTGTCGGTAAGAGGTCTCATCGTTGCTGTTCCTGATATGCTCCCTCACCTAATTATCGATGCTGTAGTACTGCTGTCAAAGCTTCTGATCTCATCTACCGGAGAAAGGATCTGGCAAACCATGTGCATATTTGTGCTGCCCTTCAAGACAAAATTTCTGAGCTTGCTATCAATGAGAGTGTAGAAGATGGGAAAGGTGAACCTACCAGTGAAATGTCTCTGTATCAACACAATGCAGATGTGATCAATCTCTACGATGAGAAAATTACAGTTGTCCATCTTTATTAATGTGGTAAGGAATTGCGCGATTCTCAGAAGGACTTACAGGAACTTGGCCGTCTGGACTTACTGTCTACAGTAGACACCCTCAAGTCACTGACTTCTGTTTTGAGCAAGTTTTGCAAGGAATCCAATGCTTACCAAAGCTATGATGAAATAGTAGAACTTTGACAACAAATTCAGGATATCTCATTGCCTTGTCCTTTGATCACACATCTACTGGAGCAACAACAGACAGTTTGAAACCCACACCTGCTCCTCCCCAACCACGAGCTAAGATAGATTATCCTGTTTTTTCTGGAGACATTTAGGACTGGGAAAATTTTTGGAGTATCTTCAGTAGTCATTGGACACTGCCTTGAATGATGCTGAATGCTCAGTTCTTCTAATCAAAACTTTATGTTAGATCTACAGAGGTTCATTTTCAGAATGTTCACCGTCAGCCAGTAGAGTTTCAGGCAGATCAGAATACTGATGTTCATGAAAATAGCACTGTGCAAAATGTGGAAATTACCAAAAGTAATGACAAAGGAGGAAGCAACAACAAAGAAGATAAATTTTCATTTTCACAGTGCCAGGCATATGAAACTCACAAATTGCCTGGCAGCAATATAGACAGAGGAAGTAGCTTCAAGAAAACCAGTCCTATGGACAATAGAGGAAGTCAAGTACATGGAAGAGGAATGAATCCAATTGATTATGAAGATGGAAGCAATCATCCGGAAAATAATGTAGAGGATACTTATGAAGTCATTCAAGGCAATAAATAACATTTTTTGTGAAAATCTTGGTACTAAATATTATTATTGTAGACTTTAATCTTTTTTGTAGATTCGTTATAATTAAAGCAAACTCGCAAATAAATACAACTTGTTTTTGTCATACTATTTTTAGCTTAAACATCTGCCGAAATCGTTTTGTCCAAGTATTTGAAATATTACATGAATTAATAGAAATGTGAAAATTGTTGGGGTTATGGAAGAGGTTGACATCAGTCAGGTGTCATGCACTTTAACCTGGTAGAATTTTTTTACTAAGGTTGATTTTGGACAATACTTTAGCAGTTCCTACTTTGTTCATGATTTTGTCTAATGTAGGTACCCAACCTCTTATCTGGGGATCTACAGTGTTTAATGAATACATGGTGAATATCCCCAGTATGTTTAATCACTAGAACCACCTAGGGCTACACCACGGACTATTGTTCTCTTCCATGATGTTCTGATCTAAATGTAGGCCTATTTCTTGCTTTATGCCATCCTTTAGTTCATAGCGCAATGTCTCCCATTTCCCACCATGCCAGAGTTAATGCTTTCTAGATTAGCATAAGTAGCAGATATTATAGGCTGAAGACACAACATATATCTGAGCTACTGATTTCAATATCACAAACTTGCTAGTACTGGCCATAGCATAATCATAAACAACTTAAAGTGGTTATAGTTTCTTTAGCAAGACAACTACGGACTAGAATAGTAGCTGATCTCAACATAACATCACATAAACCATACCAAATCAGGAAATACATTTCCATGAAGCATGGAATATTGTAAATAGGGCAAACTTTCAGTCCAAGTACTAAAGAAACAAATTATAGGAAGAATCTCAAATTTTTCTGCATCTCTTGTATACCATAATCTACACTTTTATAAAAAACAAAACAATAATGTATTAAAACCACTGCAGTCTATTTTTAGGAGTACTTTCACTTCAATCAAATGAAGTTCCTTTAATAAAAACTAGTTTTCTATAAATAATAGTAGTTATTACTTTATAAGCAATTCCCAAATCTTTTTTAATACTTCTTTCTATTATAAATATACATATTATAATTATATAAAAAATAAATAGTTGCATATTATAATTAAATAATAGTTTGAGACCATTATCCTTCAAAAGGATTACATCTTTCCACACTGAATTATAACTATTATCATGTGTTGTATGGCCTGGAAAGGTCCATGTACAACTTATGTATTTGTGTTTTCTATTATATTAATTAATTCATTGTTTTTCTATAGTTATATCAGTGTATTCATTTTTGTAGCAGAGTATTTAAATGGTAATTAATCTATAATTATTGACCTGCCTATTCGAGCAGGTGTCAAATTATTTTTTCCTGAGTGTTGTGTTAAATAAAGATTTTTGTCATTTGTATCCATCCTTTGGTATTGTATCTTTGTGCCCCTTCACCCTTCAAACTTTAGTAATAAATAAGAAAACCTATAGATTTGATTAAGTGAGAAGGAGCCTACTGCATAAGCAACAGAAACTGGTGGCAGTGTACCATTAAAAACGTAGTATATATTTGTGAGTCCACCTCAATCTTGACATGTTAAAACCCTTTCGTTCCCAATCCCGCTTAAAAGCGGGTGAAGACCGGTTGGCTTCTCCGAATTTTTTTAAATAGTTACTTTATAGCTAGAACCTTCAGATTGCATACACAGGTGCCCAATGCGTTGGAGAAGCATCTAAAATAGCTTTCAGCCAGGGCTGCTTCGACAGTACCTCACAGCAGTTGCGTTTATTTCTTCCTCGGCAAAAAAACAAACATCGGTTCTCCGTCGAATTTAAAAAAAAGTTACCTTCTTCACAGCAGCTTCATTTTTGGATCCAGTCATCTCCCAGAGCTTTGTAGAAGCAGCAAAAAATTGCTTGAGCCCAGTAGCCTTCCGTAACACATTGAAACAACCGCTTCTTTGCCAACCAAGACTTTGCGGTTTGACTTACTGTCTTCTTTTTTTTTATAAAATCGCCATTACGTACAGTCTTAGGTAATGCTTATTACATCATAGGAAAAAAAGTGAGCGTGTCGTGTGATCCAGGTAACTATGCAAAACAATTTTTTTTTTCAAAGTCAATTTGGAAAGATGGCGTCTACCAGTTACAGTGCTGTGGAAGTTTTAGACTTGCTTGATACTAACTCTAGCGACTCAGGATCAAGCGGAGAAGAGGGAGACGACATCTAGGGCTATAGGAGGCCCTGTATCAGGGTTGGGGACCGGACCCGTCAACTCTGACACTGACAATGGAAGTCAAGAAGATGATCGATGTAAGCTTGTCTTTCTCTTGTCTTTCTCTTGAAAACTAGCAAGCTTCTGTTGTGGAAAGGACTTATAGCTATATTGAGATAGAGATAGCTGTTTAGCTATAATATATATATATTTCATTGAGTTTTCAGATTTGAAAGTGGGTTGTGGTTTGTTGAACAATTTCAAATTTTCAAAAAAAATTTAATTTTTTTTACCAGAATGTACTACTAGGACCAGATATGTATGCAGTCATTGTGAAGAGGAATTGTGAAGAGGACGCAGATGAGGCAACAGGAGCTGAGTCTTCTATTGATGTAGGAGAAGATGCCGGACCTGGCGAAGTACACTCGGAGCCCCACCCCCCTCCCTCCCAAACAAAAATCCTGTATGAAACCGCATACAATACATCATAAAGTTGCAATTATATAGGATCATGAATAATTTGTTGTTTGTATTACAAATATCTTTGTTGTTTGTGTTTTTGTGTATATGAAATTGTTTTGTAGTGGAGCTCCGATGTCCGATGGCATATGTTCCTTGTGGACACTCATAGATGTCTCCTACATGATCACAATCAGCACCAAACACAGCAAACAACATATTTTATTGTTGAACTAATATAATATTGGTATAAAGTACATCAAACAATATTATTTCTATTTTTTTTTTTTTATTATTGATGGGAAAAGTGGAATTTTTGGGGGAAAATTTTTTTTTTTTTGAAGTAATAGTAGAGGGCCTAAATGTTATTCAATTTTCTCAATCAAAAAATGAGGGGAATCCCAAACTCTTGGTCTATTTAGTGATATATGGTTGCTATGGGGTTTTCCCAGCCAGCATCGAGTTAAAAAAAATAAAACGGTAATGCACTATTCCTGAGGTAGAAGATTAGATTTTTCCGCGCTCGTCCAATACCACAATATTATATACATAATTATATACATATATTATATATAGCACTTATTACATGAAATATTTCATGAGTAGGCTAATATTTTCAGGACCAAAAAGACTACAATAGCTATATAAATATGTATTATTTGTTTATTAGCTTGCATCTCCATTACAATCCCTGACTTACTTCTAACATCAACAAACTCAGCAGCTAGAGTTAGATCTTAATTATTGGTATGATTATCTTGTTGTTCATGTTCTAAGAAAATATCATTTTTTGTTCAAATTAGACTTTATAAGCATCATTTTATTTAAAAGCTTATGAATACCTCTTTCGTTTAGTAAATTGGAGATTACTAGTATCCAAACCCAGAGGCTACTTCACCAATCACAGCTTTCAATTGCACATCTAACATTTCACTATTCCACTCCACATTCCGTGTATAGACTTTAACACCGTTATGCAGGGTTAATGAACTATATGAAAATAGTGCACGCGATTGATTTAGTTCAATGGAATGTAAACAAACCGCGGCAAGTGTTCAGATTAATTGCATTCCAGCATCACCAAACGCATACGTTCGGGTCACCGGACCCTCCCGATTTTGTGTAGCTAGAGATATTTCTTCTGTGGCCTGCACAGTCTCTGTCAATGGACAATGTCTAACTCATATTTTAGTTGCTTATTTGTCTACTATCTGCATTTCTACTTCACAGGTTAGAATATGTTGCTACAGTTTAGGTAAATGTATGTATAATTAACTGGTGCCAAGAGAAGAAATAGTCTGCAGTTGCATTGGTGGGTGGAGGGGTAGGGTAGGGAGGGCGGGCGGGGCACAGCACTTGGAGATAAATAACACCCATTAAAAATATTTACTCAATGAGCTTTAATCACCATAGCATCATATGGTTGTTCACTGATAGATAGTTAACTACTCATGCTCTTCCCCAAATAAAGATGATGAGCTAGTTAGCCCAGGTACATGATTTTTTTTATCCTTCATTGTGTGCTTAGTTGGGCAAATGATGTGAGGTTCTCACTAACAAGTCTCAAGTGAGATTTTGGTATAATATATATGATAAAGTTAAGAGAACTCAGGGCTAATCCTCATTAGAAAGTTAAGAGCTTCCTAGCAGTTTTTCTCTAGTTTATTGGAAGCCAAATTTCATGTCTAGCACCACACTGAAGTTGAAATATCAGATGTGTAGTATATAGTAAGCTGAAAGGGCGGTGGTTGGTGGTCGTAGCTCCTTAACAGAGCGCTTGTGTGTTAAGCAAGTGTTCCCCCATTATATTGAGATTATAAGTGGAGGGCTGAGACCATTACAATGAAAATAAAATATGGGCTAGCTGCTCCTTGTATGGAAACATTGTGGAGAATTCTAAAAGAAAGCTTTCTAACCCTGTGTTTAAATAACACTTTGTGAGGTATTTACCAGAAGGCGCTGTCTGAACACCCAACTTTGAGCCCTAATAACTTACACATCAATACATTATAAACCCAATGAGCATGTACAATTGATAGCTTATATCCTCTAGTTTCTTCATTTAAAATATATTTTAGTAATGACTAACTATAGAGGCAAAACTAGGCTTTAAATTGGGATGTCCAAGCTGCACCTCCTATTTAACACCAAAACTAAGCTCTCCAAACTCCCCATTTTTAACAGTGGTCAAATTGAAATAAACAGTGAACATGCTTTTTTCTAAACCACCTACAGGATAACACGAAATGTAAAAAAAAGGGGAAAGCAGTCAGCAATTTACAATGAATTTTAAATACACTTACTTAACAATAACTGAAGTAGCGTTTTAAAAACTCTTACAATCCATTAGCGGAAGTTGATGTGGTTGACACTCATCATTTAAAGGCACTAAAAAAGAATTGTTTAGATAATGTCTCTCTCTAATAGTTGGTTGTGCATTGTTAGTTGCAATAGCTTATGTGTTTAGGTTTGCTACAAGAATAGCAATCTTCTTTTCATTTCAATTCACAAAAAAAAATCATTACCAATGGTTGACAACTTCATTGCTCAGTTCTGTTATGGTTTTTCAGGACCTAAAAGTATGTAAATTTTACACTTATTGGAAAGAAGAGGTTGGCCATGTACCAAGCACAATATTGAAATCTTTCACTAGCTTCAATACACAGTCAACCATGTACTAAATCTGTAAACAAAAGGAGGGGCCCTGCCCCCTATCTTAAGACATGGGGGTTGGGGCTGGCGCCTGTGCCCCCATCCCCAACTGTTTCTACGCCAGTGGTTTGCACTTTGCTTGGACTCTATTATTGAATTTCAAGTTAGCTTTTAGAATTTCATTTTTGTAATGACTATAAGAACTAAGTAGACGAGTATGTAAAGCTAATTGTTTTAAGTTAAAGACAACGCCTGTCTGTCTGTCTGTCCATCTGTCTGTTCATCTGTTTGTCCATCTGTCTGTCCATCTGTTTGTCCATCTGTCTGTCTGTCTGTCTGTCTGTCTGTCTGCATGTCTGCATGCCTCTTAATTGCACTCTGTCTACTAAATATATAATATTGAAAATAACAGATTTCAGGTTTTGAAAAAATAAGTCACTGGTATTGTTTTTGGTTATATTATGTTTAGATAATGCCTATAACAAAGCAAGTATAATGACAAACAAGCCAGCATAGTCAAAATGGTATTGTTTTTCTGCATAATATAGATACATACATATGTGATGATGTAGTAAAAAGATTTATGCATAAGCATAACAGTAGTAAGTTACATATACTACAGAACCTCAATTACTTAGCTCACTAGTGATTTCTTCTCACAAATAGTTTACAGTTAAACTGCTATTAATACCATTCTGCACATCAACACAATGTCGTGTGTTATACCAACCAGCATGATGCATGAGTATTGATTTTATCATTGCTTGTTTACTACTCAGTGAACAGTCATAAGACCGACTGTAACAATGATCTTTATGAGAAGAGCAACACTTATTTATTAAACATTTGATAGTTATAATAACTGTATTCCATAAACACTAGATTGGTAAAAACAAAAGGTTTCTCAGATTGTTTTTACAATAAGATAAATTGCATGGCACCCAAATAAACTTTAATAACTAAATAACATAACCACTACATTAAGATGGTGGTTGAACTTAGCCTTCTTCTTGAGATACATTAATTCTAAATCTGGAAATTATTGAATCAATTTCCTTACCTGATTTATAGTCTAAACGTCTATAGGTATTCTGCACAGTTATTCTTTTTTCTTTATAACATATAATCATTATCTAGTCAAGTTCTTCTTCTCTCTCAAAGCATAAAAATGTGATATCTTCGAGATTGGCTTTTTTTCTTTATAACATGTGTTCATTACTTGTTGCACTGTTCAGTGGTACAACCTGGAAGCGCAGTTAGAATCAAGTGCGGTCATGTGAGTATACAAATTTTACAGGGTGGTTCGTATTTGTTGCTTGCATTCTGGAATTCCAGTGCTTAACCTCTTTTGTCTGGTGCTGGGATGTCTTTGCTAATGGAGGTGCACTTCTTTTATCAACTGTAAGTATGCCTGCTCTCCCAAAAATTTGCCCCTAGTGTTATTTATTAATATCCAAATCGTCTATTAGTCCAGATATTGTTAAATGAGCAAATCAATTAATATTTTCCTTATGACGATTATAGTCACAACAATTAGATGTCTACTTTACATACTTGTATAGCATTAATTGCAAGGTAATGGCTGCAACATTTTTTCCAAAAAAGTTTCAATCATTGAATAAATTGAATATAGGTCATGAAGTTCAAGCTCAGCTGTCTGTAGTTACACTTCCTAATTCATTGTATAATCAGTCTTCTAGAGTAGTGGAAGGATCAGTTATCTGGATGGACTGTGAAATTAACTCAGCATCTAATTCACTGTCAGTGAGATGGAATAAAGATGGAGGACAGCTAGTACAAGATATTCCTCACACAGTTATGAGAAGATCTCTCATAACTAACACTTCTTCCACCACTACTTTAATGCTAATAATAGATACAGTAGTGTCTTCTGATGCTGGAATGTATCAATGTACTGCTCAAAATGGACAAGAAACTGCAAATGGAGACATAATTCCCATTACAGGCAAGTTAATGTTAATTAGTTTTTTGCTAAAAAAAAAAAGTTACTAACTAGCTAGATTTGTAGCATGAAAAGTAGAAAAAAATGTATTTTGGGGGAACCATTTCGACTAGCTAGAAAATGGCACATGTTTAGTTCTCATTGGGTGCAGTTATAGAATTTCAAGAATATGCTAAACTAATAATTGTTTATGAACATGAAAAGCAATGTATGAACTCCGAACTGAGAACTAATGAATATTGAGGAGCTCAGGTGGTAAGTTAGTGTGAATGTAGTATACAAACGAGTTATAGTTAAGTGATATGACATTCTCATATTAAATGAATAAGCAGATAATGATATAAAATGTGCAGAATCTTCGTCTAGAGATAGAACAGGAATTGGTGTGTTGACAACAACATTTTTATAATGTTTATAAGTTTAGATTCTTAATGTGTACTTACAAATCAGAGCATGCCACTAGTCAAATTGTACTGCTGGTTCATCTGCTTAAGGGCTGACTCATATGTCACAAAATATGGGTGTTAATTAAAGAATTTGGTGATCGCAAAATTGTGGCCCTCTTACACTAAAGCTAAATATATATGCAGAGAGTTCTGAGTCAAAGAAGCTAATCATGTCTACAATAGCAGAACACTCTCCCACCTACTTTGTACTTGACCTTGCCCCCAATATCTCACAGGACTCAAAGCTCAATCCAAGTCCAGAAATTTTTCTGTGACTTTTACCAAGTAGATGTGGGAGCTTCTGTTTGGGTGATTTAGTACCAGTTTTCTATCGTATTCTCTGTTGTTGGAGCGACAGTGTGGTTCTGCTTTAGGGTTCAGCCCTAGCATATAACAAAACTTTCTGTACTCAAGCAGTTGGCATGTTCAAACATACTAACACAATAATCGCATGTACAACACTCTTTTTCCTGCAAAGTGAGAAGTTAATATCCAATAATTTATATGTTTTTAGTAAATTCAGCCCAAGATTTGTAATCAGGACAACTATTATAAAAGTCCTCCATAAAAGTGAGCAGAATTGGGACGAAGTTGCCTAAATTGTAATTGTCCTTCTCATATCGAGAAAATTGATACCTATGAGTCAATAAGTATGACAGCACCATAAATATTAGAGTGGTAGTTGACACTTCTGTATTAATGTAGTGAGTGCCTCACTAAGCAACAATTAATATCTTTGATCCTAATTTATCAAGTTTTCACGTATTTGTTACACAAATGTTGATAAAATATAATTGCGATGGTGAATAATACCACAACAATGTACTTGTGACAAATGTACTGTTGTATTTTTTTCAAATCTTAGAAAGCAATTCAAGACCAGTGCATGCGCCTACTATACTATCAAATAATCCATCCTTCCACCTTGTATTGCCATCAAAGTTACTAATCTATCTGTGGCTGTTAGACATGTACAAATTATGTGACCCGTACTAAGAATTATAATTCTGTATAGTAATAGTAGTAGAATTAATTTTAAAACAAATTTAAAGACAAAAAAAGCATGTCACAAAAGCACTAGTCATGTCCCACACCAGTCAAGAGAAAGCACGATACTTTATACTTAAAGCAACCCTTGATGTTGCAGTCAACATCACTTCTTCATTAGCTTCTCTCCATCTCCAAATTTTTTTCCACTGCCAATAATCCCCCTCCCCACAAAAATTTTACATGTATATAAATAATATATGCATTAATATAGTTTAAAAACCCATCATTAACTGTTAAGCAATCCATAATTTTGAGTCTGATATGCAAATTTGACAATTTACTGCTAGTATTATTTGTACAAGTGACTCATATTGCTACTTTGATTCCAGTTTTGTCCAGTGCTCCAGGAGTATTAAGAATAACTAAACTTGATAGTTTAACATCTGTAGAATTTCCTAATCGAAGAGCATCTTCTATCAATGATGCTATTACATTATCATTCACTGCTGGCCATGAGGATGATGAGACTAATATGTATTCTGTAACATCAGCACAATGGCTGCATAATGGAGTTCTGGCCAGGACACCTCCAATGAATGCAATGGAGGCACTTGGTCGACTTAAGTCCACTCTGTCCTTCAGTTTCCAAGAGTCTGATGCTGGAATTTATCAATGTATATTTATGAGTGACAACTCTCAAGTTTATGGGACAGTTCTGCTGAGATTAGAAACTGGTTAGTTTGAAATAAATAGGCTGAGTTTAAAAATGCATAATACACATAATTTGGTTTCATCAAATTATTTGTGGTAAAGTGTTTTCAAATTATTGATGGAAGATTATCAATAATTTCTTTAGTCATTGTGTGTGAAAATATTCTAAATTCTATTAAAATAGAATATAAAATTCAACTTAGGTGACCCTAAAGCACAAGTATTACCTTAGTGTCTCGCTGAAAAATGCTACATATATTTAAACTTTAGAGAGTGATGAGTACACTGTTTATTCTATCATTCTCTTCTCACTGGCAGTGTTGACGCAGGGAGAACTTTAAACTATTTGCAACCTTCTGGTTTTGTTATTGTTTGTAAACCCTAAAATGATGCATAGGGAAGGATGTGACTTTATTATAGCTGTTTTTATAAACAATATCTTGTACACAATATCATCCAACTCTGTTTACTGCACAATCCTAGTCTCAGTTATTGGAGTGCAATCATTTCAGATTTCTCCTTTACTCATACATTGTGACTTTGCAATATCCAGTTAAACTCGCTCACTCTGTTTATCAGTTGATGCTGAATATAAATCATAAGCTATATTCCAAACAGTTGAAATTAAGTACCACACGTGAAAACATATAATACTCGGTTTAAAAAACTAACAATGCAAAAACATACAGCAGTTTTGCCAGCTTGACAGTGTCTCTTGTGGTAATAATCAAGGGCTAGATGATTATTCTGTTGCTATTAGTTCTGGTGTTATTAGAGAGGACATGTCCACAATGTCTACTATTCACAACATAAATCATTACTCTGGCTCAACTTTGATTTATTGCAGTGCACGAAGTAAACACTATGATTAGACATGCTCTCATACATATTCCTCTACAAACAGTAAACATTATGAGAAGCAACATTCTTTTGTCATTTCTCTACAACTATATCAACAAAAATGATCTATGTTAAGCATGTTTTTAACAAACAAAAACATAGTATGTGTATGGCCTGTGTAAACAGTAACCACAGTTACATTACCGGTCAGAAAGTAAGTGTTAGAGTACTTTGCTATTATTATGCATTGTTCTATTCTGAAGGTGTAATACCAATATACTTGCAGGCATTGCAACAGGATTCAGGCAGCCTTTTATTATAATTATGCTTGGACACTTTACAATAGAATAATTCATCCTTAATCAATATCTGTAATTTTATCATATTTCAAAATTAGCAGAAAGTGACTTTCTCTATGTACTTACAATGCATTAGGTATTATAAACTGTGGCTAAAATGTGATACAGAAAATATTAATGAAATGGCTGCAATGTTCCAACCTTTTGAATGAATTTAGCGATTAGTGTTTCAATTCTAAATTAAAAAAATAAAAAACTTTTTGTTAAAGTTACTAGCTAAATTTTAGTTACAACTAAACACTGTAACTACTAATAAAATAGGAAAGATTCTAAAATTAAGCATTGTAAAATAATAATAATTAAAAGTAAACTTTTTTCAAAAATTACATGAAAGTTGACTGGTACACTATCAAGCTACCACTGCTTTAGTCAGGCGGTAGCTAACTCAGACACAGAAAGTCGAAACCAACCATTGTTGAAATAGAAAGTGCAGATTACTAATTCATAGTCAGCAGTATCATATTGGTGAGCGGAATCATCATTTTACCGCCATTGTAGTGAGCTAAAGTAGTAGTGTTCAGTTTTTTTTGTACTGAAAACTTGCTGACACTGTTTTAAGTTAATAGTTTAAAGTATCAAAAATGTGTAGCTAAAATATTGGTCCACAATTGCTGGGTCTGCTGCCGGGTACTAACAGCCTGGAACCCTGTATCTGGCCAATATACTGAAATATAAATAGAACCTGTGATGGTAATGAAATAATGATAGACAAGTAAAAATTGCATATCATAGAATAGATTGAAAGTTAAGTACTGATAACAGTTTTCTAAAACATCATGCACATATCTATACACATTTTGATCATCCTGTTTTTTTTTCTTCTGTCTCAGTTTTGACCATTTCATTACTACATATTATTAACTTCAATAACCAAGTTATTTAACATGATTATAAATTCATTGTGCTATTCTATATTCCAGGTCAGGCAGTTGGTCCTGTACGATTATCTCCCTCTTTTGTATTTTTTTCTGTTCCTGATAAGTTGACATTGGACGTTTTTGCAAGTGGAGCTCATGGTGGTATTATTTGGACACGAGATGGTGTGGACTTTGGTACACGTTCACAGTTTGTCTACTTTCATGAGATATATTTCAAAGAACCAACTACCAGGGATGATTATGGAGAGTATAATGTATTTTATTCTGGACGGGCAGGAACTGGAGCTACAATTTTTGCAATTAGATTGGGTCAGTCTTAGTGAATGTAAAATGTTAATAACATTATATTAGTTATTAAATTTGATAATAATAACAATTGTGAAATGATATGTATTATACAAATGCACTATAAAATGTACTATACAATATACTGAAGTAAATCAGGACATAACTATGCAAGTGATTGTGTTTACTTACAGTACAGTGCATTTTATCTTATTATTGTTTCATAATGTTTGCATTTAAGACAGCTTGTGCTGGAAATAGTAATATATGATTACTAATTTTCTCATTACTTCATTTAATCTCAATGTAAAGATTACTTGCGTTTAATACTGGGTGTGAATAAAGTAACACAGACCTTTTCACAATACAAAATAATTATTATGATATTAATTTTAATTATTAAAAATTATTTTCCAAAATGATTAATCAATTCAATGACTCATTAATCTGCTGAATTAAATGTCTTGCAAACTATGTTCTTAATTATGAAAATTACAAGATGAAATATGATTGTGTATTTCAATGTCACAATTTAATTCATGTCTGACCACAACATTTAGAATCAGGGCATACAACATAATTGATTGAGGTCATACAACTCCGAGGGAATATAATAAGTATTGAGCAACTCATCTAAATCGGCTCATTCCCATGCTGGCAGTGGTATTGGTTTAGATACAGGGGGTCTGAAGCAAATACAAAGTGGTGAGGCCAATATTAGTCAAAAATTTTAATTGATATTTACAAATAATCACGGCCAATTATTAGCCAAGAAAATTTAATTTATATTTTTTTAAAAGTTTCAAACATTGTTCAAGAAAATTTAATTTATGTTTACAAATAAAAAGTTTCAATCACATTGTTGCCACAAATTTCCCAAAAATCTGTTCTCTATGATCACTTCCATGAATAAATCGGTTAGCACTTTCAATCAAGCTTAGATCATCAGTAAGACCTCGATGAATATGCAAAGTCATGATGTGATTCAGCCTGTCTTGAGCCATTGTCGAACGCAAATACGTTTTTACTCTTTGTAAAACACTAAAGGACCTTTCACTGACAGCATTAGTTGCTGGTATTACAAGTAGGAGTTGAAACAATTGATACACTTCAGATAGAAGTTCTCGCTGACCTGGAGTCATTGCTTTGAAGAATTCAGTAACATCAGTGATTTTAACAGAGGGTTGATTTGGAGTGAAATTAGCTCTCAGTATCTCCAGCTGAGTTCTTAATAATTCGTAATTAAAATAAGTCGTATATAAATTAGACACACACTTTAACTCAGCTTCATAATCCAGTCCTTGAACTGCTTTTAGAATAAGATTTTGAACATTATGAAAAACATTATAACCAGGCCAATTAAATCGATCAGTAATAGAAGTGGTGATAAGATCCAATGCTTCAAAGTACATAGGTCTGTAGTAGTCATCTGGTGTTTCAGGAAACACACTCTCTGCATCTCCTTGTTTTTATCATGAGTAAATAGCTTTGTAAGTTACTATGGGGCTTGCCCCCACATGACAGAACTGAAGCATATTGCCTAGGATGGGTGGGGCAACAAGTAGAAGATGAACCTGCATGTAGTTACTGGGATGTCTGACAAAATATTCTAACATCGTTTTTACACCTGGACTTTGTAAGTAAAACTTGTGGATGACTCTCTTGCTACATAGAAAGCAAGTAAAACTTTTAAAAAGACATAAAAAAAGACTAATACTTTAGTACCTCAAATTACTTCTAACTCAAGGCCGTTGGAACCGCTGAGGCTGGTGAGGTTTCGGCCTCACCACTTTTTTGCCGAAGTGGGCGTAGTTTTGTTTGCGCGAGCGCTTATTATCACGTTGCTTTATAGCTTAGGTAAAATTTGGAGTCCAAAGGTGAACTATGATTACTTAATTTTCCACACCATTCACTTTGTTTACCAAACTCAAATTAGTATTCTATTCAATTTATTCACACTTTTAATTTATATAAACTTATGGAAGTCGACCTGTATATAATGTTTTTTCTTTTTTCCTGTGTACTATACTTGCACCACCCCACCTTGAAACTACCAGTCATTCAGTCATTTTTAGTTGTTGTTCTTGTTCTAGTTGTTGTGATTACATTATATTGAAGAACCTCGTAAACTGACCTTACCACTACATAGCTAACCACCATTGTGAGTGTAGCCAGAGCTAATACAGTCAACTAGCTACTAAAGTTTTGGCTGCATTCAATCATCCATGAAGCCTAGAAAGCTGCAAGTGCCAGTAGTTGGAACAGAGCCGCACCAGCCATCCTCTCCTCCATTCAAGTTCCCAAGGAGAGAATTTGGGAAGAAAAATGTCATAAAAAGATCGTTTTTGCTACGATGTCAGGTAAAAATGCTGGAGTAGTCCCTAAAGTATTAAAAGAAAAGACTAAAGCTTTGTACACACACTGCTATGGCCATTCACTCAGCCTTGCATGTGGAGACGCAATCAAACGTTCTAAAATTATGAAAGATTCACTTAATACAACTCATGAAATCACAAAACTAATAAAGAAGTCCCCACGTAGAGTTACATTGTGTTTGAGAAACTGAAAAGTGAGTTGGTTCCTGATACACCTGGTGTTAGAGTTCTTTGTCCAACAAGATGGAAAGTAAGGACAGACTCCTTAAAGAGTATCTTAGACAATTTTGAAGTTCTTCAAGAATTGTGGGAAGAAACTATTGACTCAGTGAAAGACACTGAAATGAAGGCTCGTATAAATGGAGTTGCATCTCAAATGAAAACATTTGATTATTATTTTGGAATTTGTTTAGGGCATTTGATTCTTAAACACAGAGATAACTTGAGCAGAGCATTGCAAAAGAGTGACATATCAGCTTCAGAAGGTCAGGAAGTGGCATCCATGACTTTGAAAGTTCTTAAATCTATACGTTCTGATGACATGTTTAATTTATTTTGGGAAGAGATTTGTAAAGAGGTTGAACATTTTAGTATTTCACCACCAGGTTTACCACGTCGTCGTAAAGCTCCTCGAAGATTCGAAGAGGAGAATTGGCTTGAGTCCAGGGTCTCCTCATAGTAATTACAGTCTCGTAAAACGGTAGTTTTTTTTACTGTAGTTTTTATCTTTGCGTTCCGTACCGTTTTGACTAAACGGCCAACTCCGTTTACTATAACGGTAAAAAATAGTGAAGCATGTCCGTCATTTCACTGATATTTTCTAGCTAGAAACTCTTCTATAGCTATATCAGCAAGCTAAGGCCTTGTATATCGACCATTAAACACTACAGGGATAGTGCAAAATAGCTCGTATAAAAAATTAACTTGCTTCAATAAAGCTGCAGACTGAAGTTCCGACGGGCACTGAGCTATAACGAGGTCCGCACTTCGTAGATCTTCTGTTCGCTACTGGTGGACCTCCAGTAGTAAAAAATCTAAGCCCTAGAAGGCCCTAACATCGAGAAAACGTCGATACTGAGCGGTGTTCGAACTAACAATTCTCCGCGAGACAACTTCGAATAGGACGGCTTCAATTTTTTTTAACCCGAAAAGCTCCGCCTCTGGAGCCTGTAAACAAAAAATCAGAACATTT
>WLWD01002851.1_pt1 | contig 31303 bp, 26 predicted proteins | sample 6712731 | NCBI WGS metagenome assembly WLWD01 (sample SAMN12718690, study PRJNA576275) | sponge metagenome | isolation source: marine sponge | host: Mycale hentscheli | place: New Zealand: South Island, Marlborough, Capsize Point | collected 2014-11-01
CATTTTCCTTGTAGCCACTCACGAGGAGAAAGATGGCAAGCAGTTTGTGATAGAGTTTGACTTCCTGGGGAAGGACTCCATTAGATACTACAACTGTGTCCCAGTGGAGAAGCAAGTCTTCAAGAATGTCAACCTCTTCATGAAGGACAAGTCTCCAGGAGACGACCTATTCGATAGACTCACAGTGAGTGCCACACCTCCTCACTCATTATAGACTGTACTTTACCAAACTTTGAGTTGTACCTAATACTTGCCCACATTGTAGTATACCTTACATGTCAACCACATGGAACCCATTTATTCAAGTCACATATGAGCCACACCTTACCAAGCTTTTCTTTAAAAACCACATCTTACCATGCATTTCCATATGAGCCACACTTTACCATTCACAGAGTCAGTTCCTTTACCTATCCAGTCCCCCTCCCTGGTATTTTGTCACACTGTTTTTGCTGATCTGTTTGTATAGACGATGATACTGAACAAGCATTTGTCAGAGCTGATGGACGGGTTGACCGCTAAAGTGTTCAGGACATACAATGCTTCAAAGACTCTACAGGAGCAGCTGGACGAGCTCACAAATGGTGGGTGTGGTTAATGAGGTGTGGGTGTGGCTATGGCTATGTGTCGTGGAAGTGCTTGAGCATTGCTGTGTGTGTGTGCAGAGGAAGATGTCATTCCTTCAAAGATCCTGTCTTACAACAGAGCCAACCGTGCTGTCGCCATATTGTGTAACCATCAGGTGTGTGTATGTTTGTGTGCATGTGTGTTTGTACGTGTGTGTTTGTATGTATGTGTGTGCTATCGCTGTGTGTTACTCTGTACCCATGTTCCAGCGTGCTCCTCCTAAGACATTTGACCAGCAGATGAGTAACTTGCAAGGTAAGATTCAAGCCAAGGAGGACTCACTCACAGAAATAGCTGATGAGGTGAAGGCTTTGAAGAAAGAGTTCAGAGTCACCAAAGACTCCAAGGTGGCAAAGTGAGTGAGATCATGGAGTAGGGGGAGGAGATTAGTATGACGGGTGGTCGAGTGAGTAAGGTGTGTTGGGAATAAGATCACAGATTGCAAGACTAAGACTACATGTACAGTGTGGCATAGGAAGGAAGTCTGATGTCTGACAACCTTTTTGCTTGGTGAGAAAGACCAGACTTTTTTGTTGATATAGCTCTAGATTACACGAGTAGGTTTTCCAAGGTAGTGTAGAGGTGTGTAGTGATCTGTGATTGTGTGTCCTGCAGGAAACTAGACACTAAGAAGAGGCAGTTAGCCAGAGCAGAGGAGCAGCTTCAAAAACTGGAAGTTCAGGCCACTGACAAGGTAAGGGTCATCACAGTAATGCATTTGTTGAATTTATTTTGGGGTGTTGTGTGGTAAGGGTCATCACACTAATGCATTTGTTGAATTTATTTTGGCATGTTGTGGCAAATGCTAAAGTAAAATTACACATCCCCTTTCTCCCCTTCTTTCTCCTCTCACTTTTGTAGCAAGAGAACAAGGAGATTGCTCTGGGTACGTCCAAGCTCAACTACCTGGACCCTCGCATCTCTGTCGCCTGGTGCAAGAAGTGGGAGGTGCCTATAGAGAAAGTCTACAACAAGACCCAGAGGCAGAAGTTTGCGTGGGCCATAGATATGGCTGGAGAGGATTTCGTCTTTTAAATTTTTCAATTACTAACCGTTTTCCTTTTAAGTTTTGGAAATAGTCTTTTTTGGCTTCTTATTTATTTGTCTAGTTTGTATTTATTGCTGCATTATATACAGACAGAACTATGGACAAGTCTCACTCTTTCTCTCTCCTGATGTCACAATTTAAATTTTATTTTTACATCTTGCAAATTATAATTATGAAAAGTATTGCATTCAAGTTTATGGCATTCTAGCGGACTTTATACAGTTATCACACAGACATTATCTAAATTACAGTAGAACCTCTGAAATGAGAACAGTTTGGGAGCAGGTTTTCAGTTCATAAATATGAGCTATCTGTTGGGAGTGGTGAAGCAATACATTCTCTATTGGAGTGGACAAGTAATCTGCTCGTTAGCAAGTTCACTAACTGGTTGAACTGAAAAAGCTATATATATTTTTTAGTGAAGTTGGACAACACTTCTTAAGTTATCTAACAGAAGGACTAAAATCAATCAGTTCATTTACCTTCAAAAAAAAAAAAAAAATCCTTGTAAATATAATGATAAAAACTAAAACACAATCCACAATCACAGATGGTAAGAATCCTTCAGCTTGTTAGCTTTGAGCCAAAAATATAGCACTATACTCGTAGCTAATGAGGAGACTACCAAACATGCGGTACGGTTGTGAAACAACCACAAATCAATAATAAACTGAGCACTAGTTGATGTCCTGCTGCGAAGTTTCATCACCATAGCAACCAGGTGCAGGCAGCAGGGAGGTGACGTCACTCAGCCAGTCCATAGTCTGAGTGCCAAAGTCGATCCTGGAATCATCGTCGAGTGGGCAGAAGAAGTATTTTGGCGAGGTTTGAGTAGCTCCTTCGTAGCACCCGAGCCCGGCCGAGCTAGTCTGAGTACCCACACACTCCAAACCTTGAGGAGGGGTTGAAAACGAACCGGGCAAAGCAGAGGAGGAGGAGTAAACCGTATCTGACGCGTGCTCGGTGGAATCTTTTAAGATGGAGTCGTCACCGCTGTGGTCAGAGCTCTGCAGGATGTGGCCCAACTCCTTGCTGGGGGGGATTAGACTCGTCTGAGAGCTAGCAGACCGTGTGCCAAATCCCAGCAGTTCAGACAGGTCCGTCTGAGTGGCAAGATCGCTGAAGTCGAAGGAGTTGTGAAGACAGCTCGTTTGGGGTAACTGGTCGGCCTCAGTCTGAGTGCTGAAGTCCAGTAATGACACAGAGGATTGCTGGAACAGGGGAAGGCAAGAGTCACTGCCAGAGCCTGTCTCTGTGGTACTGGGAACAGACGACTCATGGCTGTCTTCAGTTTGTGTAGAAACTGATACTTGCTTGCAAAGTTTGACCACTTGCCTCACGACAATCTGCACCGGAGGAACTGTGGTCGGAGCAGATGACGATGTTGTTGCCATGACAACATTGCCTTTGGGCTTCTCTTCAGGTATCTTCCCAGCTAGGTCCCTGTGCTTCCGACGGCAGTGCTTAAAAAGGGAGTTTTTGGTGAGGAACTTTGCCCCGCAGGTCTGGCAAGCGATATCTAGACCACACTCCGCCTCATGACGAGTGTAGACGTCACGAAGAGAGAACTTCTTGCCACACTTAATGCAAGAGTGCTTCTTGTCTCCGTGAACTCTCTGAAAGTGCTATGTAAAACAACAACACAACAACAACAACAAACATCGGTAATCATGCTGTCATTATTGCATGCTCGTGAAGCTCTCCTTTACATTCTACTCGTCTAAACTAGCACTAGGCCAAGTGAACCAGTTTTTAAATACAGATACAGTACATCTACTCAACAACTATTGGGAGGAATACGGCACCAATAGCAGCAGCCACCCTTACGGCTTATTAAGTGTGTTACTTGCAGTGAAGCAATCTTCTAACCACACCCATCACAGAGTTGGTCTTTATAAAGCTGCTTCTTTGTTTGCACTAGATAGTGCATATAATTGGTCATTTCCTGCTCAGCACAATGAGAAGGACTGGGGAGCAACTAAGACTACCTCCTCTCCTCTTTCTCCTTACTGTCGACATGTCTTTACCATTGTCGCCTGTGGTAAACATGACTGAAATTACTTGTGTCTTTCGGTAACTTAATTTCTCTAATCTCTCTTAAGCTCACAAAAAGGTAAGAATATAAAGAGACATGACTGTTTAACCTGTTTGAGTTGTCCAAGTCTAGGAAAGGGTTTCCCAGTGCCTCCCTTGCTCCTGTCACAACCACTGACTGGACAACAGTACACACTCTTTCCTGTCTTTATGCAGAGAGGCTTCTTCTTGTGGTGTTTTTCCATGTGCATGTGAAGCTGTGAAGAGCCACTGAATCGTCCACGACAGCCATCTACCTCGCACACCAAACCTCCTTGTTCTATCTCCAGCTCTTCAACAGGAGGAACTATCACTTCCTGGGTGTGCACTGGCGTAACGTTCTCCATCCTCCCCCACGCAAAGCATGTAGAAACTCAGCCATGCCACTCTGACCGCATTTATGGGATCTGTTTCTATTCTTCTTAACTTCTTCCTTGTTTGTCGACTTCGAGCTCTTGCAATTCATGCGCTACACCTTACCAACTTATCTTGACGCTCTTTACCTTGAAATTTTGGAGGGAAAATGGAAGGAAGCTTATTGTAGTAGGTGGTCAAATGAGGAGAATAGTACTCTACTTTAGAAATATAGAGTTGTAGTTGAATTTAAGGCAGCCACTAAGATGGCAGAAGAATTTAGGAAGAAAATACTGGCAGATCCGGACCGTACGGGAACTATTCAAAAAGTAAGTGTTTGATTTAATATAATGCAGCGGTGTAGTTCGTTCATATGTGGAGCTAAAGCAAATCTACTTAATTAGTCTATTAGATGATTATTAGATTTTGTTATGAAATACTACATTCCTGAATGTTAGTGATGAATAGCTTACTCAATGGCAGACAGTTACTATTATGGCTGTTGGCTATGGTAGACACATACAACAAAAAAGGTAAATTCTGGAGGGGAAAAAAAATGGTTTAACTGAAAAAAAACAACAACAACAAAAGCCGGAAGAAATATTTTGGCGTATGACTTTATGGCAATGCCTTTCAGAGCAGGTTGATACTGAGCAAAGCCTAATGAGTTTTGTGTTGTCTTGTTTTTGAGTTTAGCTTCTATTATTCTACTATATTTGTGTAGGTAGACGTGAGTAGTAAATAGCCGCATGGATTTCTATGCTATTTGTTCTAGCTAGTGGTAAAACAGTTGCCTAGTTAAAAAAATATTTTTTTTTAAGCTTCTTGTAATTAGAAATTGTTAATCTATACCATTATACGAGGCTGCTTCAATCAATGATCATCTTAGTATAACTATCAAGGCATCTTTAATTCGGATGTAGCTAGCTCGATACTCTTGGAGCCGTCATTGCAAGTTGCCAACCAATAGCTGTAATGCACGAGAGGGCCAGCGAACGAACTCGCACGTCCAGACACAAACTGCCTTTAGAATAGCCACTAACTCTAGGAGGAAGAGGTTTCTGAAAGGACTGAGTGAGTTTAACTGACCTGGCACAGTGATATGATGGACCTCTGAGTAAACTTTATTGGTGTGGGTAATAATTTTAAATATAAGTATAGGAATGATATTGTGCATGCCATCAACTGTCAGTAGAAGATGCTGTTAAGTTGTTTATTGTGTGTTGCAGTTGCTGGATGAGAATGCTCAACTCCTGAAGGTGAGTGAGTTCTGCCCGAGAATGGCTGGGCTAAATAGCCAGCCATTTAGGTGCTTTGCACTTTACCCAATGTAAAAGAGTTGTTGTAGAAACCCTAGTCCGTATGATTCCTAGAGAATGTGCAATCGAGATGAATTGTTGAAATCAAGAGAATCGATCGAACAATTAGAGTGTGGTAGCCCACTTGTGGTTTCTTCTCTATCTCTATAATAATACGCTTGTGTGTGAGTAATGACAACGACGATGGTAATCAACGTTGGTGTGTGTATTCATGAATAATTCATGAGCTAATCAGATTTGGTAAAGCATCGTCATTACCTGGATTGGGGGGAGGGGGTGAGAGAGAAAAAATGACCTTCTTGGGGTTCGAACCTGTAATAGTCAATTGCGAAGGTCGCACACAAACTATTATACTGTCAGATTTAACAGCTTTGAGTAGCTTAACGTGCTTTATTAACCTATTGTATCCTATGAAAACTGAACACTGGGTCACTGAGCTGAGTTGGGAAACAGTGTTGATCTACAGTAGCCAACCGTGACAGGTATAAGAGAGACAGAGAAGCAGGAGAATGAATGCAAGGCCAGCAGGTGAGAAAGAGCTGACTGATTAACTACTTCAATGAAAAAGTGAAAGAAAATACACAGAGAGGACAGAGATACTGGGGAGCAGGAGATGTAGACAGAGGAGGAGAAGGGAATCCAGAATAAGAAAAACGTGAGATGGCTGAGGAAGAAAGAGAGCAGGAGAGGGAAACCATGGATAAAAATACTATGTCCTACTGCACTCCTAATTTGTGCAAGTTAGTACGTCAGGCGTCACTGTGTGGTGGTTAGTACGCCAGGCGTCACTGTGTGGTGGTTAGTACGCCAGGCGCCACTGTGTGGCGGAGTACTTGCTAGTTAGCTATGTTATTATTTACTATCATAATCATAATCATCATCATTCTTGTTGAGTAGGTGCTGGTAGAGAATATGACGATGAAGGGCAAAGCTGCGGAATGCATTCAGTGAGTTCGCTAGCCACGCCCACACTATGTTGTCTAATACATGATTTATTTGTGCCAGATATCAGCAGACCTTGCACAAGAACTTGGTCAAGCTCTCCTATCTGGCACAACCAACCCTGGATGTCAACACTTCCATTCCAGTAAGAGACACTTTATGTGGGGTTTACAATAGTGGGTGTGTGTGTGTGTGTCAGATAGTTTACTCTAAGTAATGGTGGAATATATGTGACTGTCTACGGGAAAACCGGGCACAACGCAGCGTGCGTAATATCGAGAAAAGATCGATCGATTTCTTAAAAATGTATTGTTTCAAGCCGACGGAAGGGAACGGTTAGGTCTATTATAGCGGGAACGACTTAAGCTACGACGATAAAACTTGGAGAGCTCAATATCTGGACGCCGACAACTCCGTAAGTGCAAAAAAAAATTTTTTCGAAGGGTGCCGCGTTGTGCCTGGTTTTCCTATAGATGGTCACATAGAGATGGTAACCTGGTAAAGGGTAGCTAGGCAAAGTGATACTCTCAACTTATTGTTTCACTTTCAATGGACAGTGAGTTTTCTTATTTCCGTATAAAGCTTCTCATTGTTGATATCACCGTTACCACCTAATGGCTCTCTTGTTTGTTAAGACCACAATAAACTGAAAGTATTGTTAAGTTTTAGTTCACTTCTTGTAAACGTTCCCCAAAAATACAAATATCAACAGCTGAGTGGAGGTGGGCAGTAGAGGTGAGCAGTAGAGGTGGGCAGTAGAGGTGGGCAGTAGAGGTGGGCAGTGGAGGTGGGCAGTGGAGGTGGGCAGTGGAGGTGGGCAGTGGAGGTGGGCAGTAGAGGTGGGCAGTAGAGGTGGGCAGTAGAGGTGAGCAGTAGAGGTTGGCAGTAGAGGTGGGTAGTAGAGGTGGGCAGTAGAGGTGAGCAGTAGAGGTGGGCAGTAGAGGTGGGTAGTAGAGGTGGGCAGTAGAGGTGAGCAGTAGAGGTGGGTAGTAGAGGTGGGCAGTAGAGGTAGTTATGCAAACTTTCACTTCAACTGGTACAATATAGTACTAAGCCTTCATAAACCTGATCACAGGAATGGCAGTAGTTTTAATGCAGTTGTAGATTCAATCATTGTAGCAGTCATGGGTACCCATGGTGATGTGGTGATTGTTGTGTGTGTGTGTACGTGGTACTACTCTAAAGTTCATATCTTCACACACACACACACACACACACACACACATACCAGGGTTTGATACAGAATTCTGCTAGGGGAGTGATGTGCTAATGTTAGAGAGTGGGCTGTATAACAATATGAAAATTGTGAGAAATTAGGCAACAAGACCAGACCATTCATTCAATTGTATTGTAGAAAATATTTTTTGTCAGCCATTCTTTTCAGGTACATCAAATTACACCTTATGTAATAAAATATACGTAGTAGGAAAATTATATGGAACATTGAAAACAACCCCTTCATGAACTACTTACATTTACTCATAATCATTGCGTGTAGCTAGTCATATTAATTGACGATCCTTTCCTGTGTGTTCAGTTGTATTGATCATTGATTCATGATGACTATGTGATTATCAGTTAGTGAATGTCGTGAGCAAATAGGGCTGAACCCTTATTATTTATGATCAATACAACTCCCGGGACTGTACAAACTTGGCCACAATTGGAATCAGTGTAGAGAGGCGACAGGAACCGACTTCTCGAACAGACCGCCCCAATTAGAGCGCACCACTGGGTAGCGATGCCGATAGTCAAGTGCCCGATAGAGTCGTGCGAGTACGAAACACCCGATGTGGATCCTGTGGTGGCTGCGGCACTAATCACAACCCATGCCACCTTTCACCAAGGACCTAGCCTGCCAACACTGAGCGCAAGGGTTGAGAAAGTAAAGCGACCTAGTATATCATCAGCAGGTACCACCACTGAGGACTGGTTGTGTTTCAAGTCCAGGTGGGCTGACTACGTAAAGGCAACAAGGCTGGAAGGAACAGACAGAGTAATTCAATTATTGGAATGTTGTGAGGAGCAGCTTCGAAAAGACCTCACCAGGAACGCTGGAGGCACTTTGACTACATTGACTGAGGACCAGGTATTTGCAGCCATGAAATCCCTAGCTATTAGAGAGGAAAATACTATGGTATCAAGGGTGACCTTGCAGAACATGAGGCAAGGCCGTGATGAGCCAGTACGTGCTTTTGGAGCCAGGATAAGGGGACAGGCAAGCATCTGCAAGTTCATACAAAAATGTTCGGGATGCGAAGCCAATGTTGACTACACAGAGGCCATGGTCAAGGACGTACTATGCAGAGGCCTGGAGGATAGTGATATTCAAATGGATCTGCTGGGGAACAAGAACAAGGACATGACTCTGGAACAGGTCCTTAGATTTTTCAAGGCCAAAGAGTCGGGTAAGAGGTCTGCATCCCGCCTACTAGTACCCCAGTCGACTGATGCAGTGGCTGGTGGAAGCTCTTATCGGAAACTGAAGAGAGCGTCGTCCAAGGATCAGGGAACCTGCACCTATTGTGGAACCAGGGGGCACAGGCGACACCAACCGACAAGGGTTCGGAGAAAAGAATGTCCTGCTTATGGTACCACATGCAGTTCTTGTAATAAAGATCACCACTTTGAGAGTGTATGCAAGAACAAGGGTGATACTAAACTTGCCAAGCGAGTTGAACACGAAGATGCAACATTTGATGTTCTCTGTCAAATCACTTCTGCTAACAAGACAGGAGGAGCCAGTATGGATCACCATATATTTGACAAAGTCACCAAGAGGTGGTTGAAACGACATTCTAAGGTGCAACCACATATCATGCTACGGGCAAATGTCCTGCAGGAAGATTACGACCACTTCGGGATCCCAATGAAGGCGACACTGGTGCAGTCAACTCTAAGTGTCATAGCTGACACTGGCTGCCAGAGTTGTTTAGCTGGCCTCAAGGTTATAAACAAGCTTGGTATTTCCATGAAAGACCTCATTCCAGTTAGCGAATGACCACAGCATTGGGATATTAGGTGCCGTCATATTGAGATTGTCAGGAAAGAACACGGAAGGTGATGAGCTATCCGCCCGACAGATGGTCTGTGTGACAGACAGCACGGACAAACTATTCATCAGCAGGGAGGCATGCATGGACTTGAGGGTTATTCCAAGAACATTTCCCACTGTGGGCGAGGCTGAAGAAATCAGATTCGCCAACGTCATACGCACTTCCCCACCCCAACAGGAGTGTCACTGCCCTAGGAGATCTAAGCCACCTCCCATTCCAACCTCCCTCCCATTCCCAGGTGATGTAGCTCACAGGAACCATCTGAAACAATATCTTTTAGATTATTATGCGTCGAGTACATTTAATACCTGTGAACACCAAGTGCTGCCACTAATGGATAGTCCACCGATGAGACTCATGATTGACCCCAATGCCACTCCAACTGTGCATCACTCACCAATACCAGTCCCCCTTCACTGGCAAGATGCTGTAAAAGCCGACTTAGACAGAGATGTCAGACTTGGAGTCGTGGAACCAGTACCCATTGGAGAGCCAGTGACTTGGTGCCATCGTATGGTTATCTGTGCCAAACAGAATGGCAGCCCCAGAAAAACAATCGATTTTCAGCCTCTTAACTTCCATGCAACTAGGGAAACTCATCATACTCAGTCCCCCTTTCATCAGGCCAGATCAGTTCCTCAGAGAAAAAAGAAAACTGTATTTGATGCCTGGAATGGTCCACAGTGTCCCGCTGCACGCTGATGATAGACACTATACCCCATTCATCACTCCATGAACAAAACCAAATGTATTGATGACACCTTATTGTGGTCAGACACAATCGAAGACAGCTTCTCTCAGGCTGCATGGCTTGACACATGTGGAAAACATGGGATCACCCTCAACCCCCAAAAGTTTCGCTTTGCTCAGGATGAGGTTGAATTTGCTGGTTTTGAAATAACAAGTGACTCAGTGCGACCGTGCAAAAAGTACATCAAGGCCATTGCTGACTTCCCAACACCACAGAACCTGACAGATATAAGGTCCTGGTTTGGACTAGTGAACCAAGTTTCCTATGCATTCAGTATGGCAACGACAATGCTCCCTTTCCGAGAGTTACTGAAACCCAGCATGACTTTCCATTGGGACGAGAATCTTCAGCGAGCATTTGAAGCATCCCAAAGCACCATTATTGGCGAAATACACAATGGCGTAAAAATCTTCGACAAAACGAAACTCACTTGCCTGGCTACTGACTGGTCCAAACAAAGTATTGGATACTGGCTTCTCCAAAAGCACTGCTTATGCCCCTCACACGACCTCTTTTGCTGCTAACAAGGTTGGAAAGTCACCCTGGTCGGTAGTCGATTCACACATCTTGCTGAATCTCGGTATGCGCCAATAGAAGGAGAAGCATTAGCTGTTGCAGATGCTTTGGAGAAGTCACGACACTTCGTCTTGGGCTGTGAGAACCTGGTCGTCATCGCAGTTGATCACCAACCATTACTCAAGATATTTGGTGACAGATCTCTTGACAACATCAGCAATACTAGATTGAGAAACCTAAAGGAGAAACATTGCGATATCGCTTCCGCATGGTCCATATTCCAGGTGTCAAAAACAAGGCTCCTGACACTCTCTCTAGACATCCCACCGGAGATAGGCAACCTGCCAAAATGGTACTCCGTGATGATGTACACAGCATACAATCATACCCCACAGTCTCACCTCTTCCCATGCCCACTATCCTCATGGCTGGTGTGTGCGTTGACGAGGAAGCTCATACCATGGGCATGGACGAGCAGATTCGCAGACTATTGGCCTCTGCCCTGCACTCTACCCATATTGTGGACTGGGACCAGGTTCAAACCGCCACTGCGTCTGATGAGGACATGTTTCTCCTCCTCTCTACCATTGAGCAAGGTTTTCCAGAATTTAAACACCAGCTGCCATTGCCAATCCGGGAGTTTCATCAGTTCCACAAACACCTCTACAGCATTGATGGTGTTATCATCTACAAGGATCGTATTGTTATCCTGCCTTCACTAAGACCAGCATGCCTCAGTGCCCTCCATGCGGGCCCATCAAGGCACCTCTGCCATGATGGCGAAAGCAGAAGGCTCCATTTTTTGGCCTGGCATCACCAATGACATACATTCTACCAGATCAAATTGTCTCCATTGTCAGAAAATGGCCCCATCTCAGGCAACATTACCTCCTACACCGCCCACTTTGCCAGTGTACCCCTTCCAGTGTATTTGCGCTGACTACTTCCAATACCAAGGTCACATGTATCTCGTCATTAGTGACCGTTACTCTAATTGGCCCATCGTAGAGAGGGCCAAAGATGGAGCCACAGGTCTGACCAAGATTTTGAGACAAACCTTCGCGACATATGGTATCCCAGATGAGCTCTCGTCAGATGGTGGCCCTGAGTTCATCTCACACATCACTAGAGAATTTTTGCGCCATTGGGGAGTACATCACCGCCTAAGTTCTGTCACATTTCCTCACAGTAATTGCAGAGCTGAGATTGGTGTCAAGACTATTAAACGGTAGATTGCTGGTAATGTTGGCAATGATGGCACCCTTGACATTGACACCTTCCAACAAGCAATTCTTCAGTATCGAAACACTCCTGACCCTTCTACAAAGATGTCTCCAGCCACGTGTTTGTTTGGTAGACTAGTGAAGGACCTCATCCCCATTCTCCCAGGGAAGTATTGTCCTCATGCTACATGGAAGGAAACCTTACAGCTCCGAGAAGAAGCATTACGCCACCGTCACCTACGCCATCAGGAGAAATGTACCGAGCACACTAAGGCCCTACCACCTCTACAAGTTGGTGATCATGTGCGGATTCAAAACCAAACAGGCTCCCATCCTCTCAAATGGGATCGCACTGGAGTAGTTGTTGAGGTGCGCCAGTTTCATCAGTACCTTATCAAGATTGACGGGTCAGGCAGGCAGACACTGAGGAATAGGAAATTCCTTCGCAAATTTGTTCCTATGTCTGTGTCACCAAAACGTAGATCTATTTTGGATGATATCAACTCTCTCCCTCCAAACTCAGCCCTCAGCGGCAATCCTTCTACTCAGCCATTGCCTCCTACCCAAGAGCGTGCCCTTACCCCAGCCACTCCTACAGACTGTGAGGACAACACTCCACCTCTTGTGACTCCCAATGGTTCTCCTGAGAATTCGTCTCCTCCTGCTACCCCCACCCGATTGGATGTAAATGATGCTACTCCTACCAGACTAGATACAGATGATGCACCATTGACTCCTGTCTTCCCACCACTCTCAGAAGACTTTCAAAAGCCATCGCTATCCCTACACCCGGCACCAATGTCTCCTCCAAAGGTGAACCCGAAGCCATTGCAGAGATCAATACGAATGAGAAGCCACCAGACCGACTATTGTGGAGGAAACCAGCCTTTGACTACCCTGTGTGATGGACCAAAGACTCGAGGGGAGATAGAGAACATTGAAAACAACCCCTTCATGAACTACTTACATTTACTCATAATCATTGCGTGTAGGTAGTCATATTAATTGACGATCCTTTCCCTGCGTGTTCAGTTGTATTGATCATTGATTCATGATGACTATGTAATTATCAGTTAGTGAATGCCGTGAGCAAATAGGGCTAAACCCTTATTATTTATGATTAGATTAAGGAAGCTTCATTTGTGGGTGAGGAAAAGGCAGTAGATGAAACTTTTTCTTGGGGGTGGGTGGATGGGTGGGTGGGGGAAATCCCCAGTGTTTCCTCCCTGTCTGTATCAAACACTACACACACACACACACACAACACAACACATCAGTGGACTGAATCAATAGGTCTGTCATTGTTGTGTTTTGGACACAAATAGATTTTGAGTAATGTCTGGACTCACATAGCTACTATCTGTTTATGGTCATGCCAAATAGAGAAAAGTAGCTAGCCTAAGAGAGTGTCTGTAGAAACTCAAGAAGAAAAAAATCTCTATACTCCTCAGAACTTCAAGAGGGTATATAATTGAACCCACAGAGAGGTGGGGTAGGTAGTGAACCCACAGAGAGGTGGGGTAGGTAGTGAGCTGAAGGATCAGGACTTCTGTAAATAACTGGCTAGAAGAGGCGTGGTTCTTGGTAGACAATTAAGTGGATAGCGGAATAAGAATGAACCGGTTAGGAGTAAGAGATAAAACATCAAGTGCGAAATAAACAATTACAATTAAATTAGTGGGAATGTTGTTCTGATTATAATGTGATACTGGCACTGCCCTGGGGGGATGATGAGGAGGGTGTGTGGGTAGCTCCCTGTCACTTCTGTAGAATTATTTTTTTATATGCAGGACGTTTATTTTATTCTTGTTGTGGTTGTGGTTTGGTTTAGCCACCTCCAGGACTGCCTCCGGCCTCTAGTGCTTCACAAGGAGGCGTGTCATCTGCCACTCCCACTTCAGGAGAAAACAGCAAGCCTGTTTCCACCAGTAGTAATAGTAGTAGTAGTAGCAGCAGCATGGGGCTATCTGGAGGCCACAACCCAGATATGAGAGCCACGCCTCCAAAGGGTGAGCAACAAATAGGATAGGACTTGATTATGTACATTTTCTCATTGTAATAATATATACTCTATTATATAAACTTACTTTCGTTTTACTAACAATCATTTATATACTGACGTAGCGTATACTTTAACTCTATATTTGATTGAAAATAATAGCTTTATTTATTTTGCTCTTATGGTGAAGTACAGAAACCAATACCTTTCAATGGTTCAGTCGTTCATGTACAGATAATACTGCTGCCATTTTGATTGAATTGTTTAATGTTAGTTTGGTAGACTGGCTCACGACAGTTATTCATAGCTGTTCTATGAATACTTCCTCTCCTACTGCAATGAATGATGTGTCACTTTGGTGTGTGTGTGTGTGGGGGGGGGGGGGTGGGGGGGGGGGGGGGGGGGGGGGGGGGGGGGGGGGGGGGGTGAGTTGTGGTGTGTGTGTGTGACAGTATGAGTGTATAGATGTGATCATGAGGTAAGCAGCACCAGTAGTCTGGTGGTGGGTGGATGCACAGGAAGTTAGCGGCTGTTGCATCAGCCAACACTGCCGTAGCCTGGCTGCCTCATGCTAGGGAGTGTTTGGGTATTTTTTTTATTAATTAATTTGTGTTCCCACTCTCCCACTATGAATACTTTTATTTGTTTGCTATTACTTTTATTTGTATTTATTTTTAGTTGGCCTTTCCAAAGGCTACAGTAGCAATTCTTCTTGGCCTCCTGGAGATCCTTATGGCAACATCCCCCCTGGAATGCAGCAGCGATCGGCAATGGGTGGAGCTGGTGGAGGTCACATGGGCCCTCCCGGGAATTACCCGTCACCCATGGGAGGCCTGTCACATGACCACCAGTTACGCATGCACCAGGAGCAGTTAATCCACGCCCAGCAGGCGAGACGCATGCAGCAGCAGCAGCAGCAGGCGGCTGTTGTTGGAGGAGGAATGTATGGCATGCCGCAGCCCCAGGGACCAGGGATGATGGGACCCATGATGCCACACCCTTCACAGGGGGGAATGCCCCCTGGGTACCCCCAACCCAATGCTCCACCTGGGAAATCAGCGGGAAATAGACAGCCATCAAAAATGCAATAAGACTTGGTTGCTGCAACTCATCAATGTTTCACATGAATTATAAACACTTCCTTTTTTTTTTTCAATTAATTTAATGAATAGCAAATAGTATAAATACTTGGTGTTGATAGGTGTTGTCTGGCTACCAGCAGAAATATATTTCCCTTTTGCTAGACCTGACTTAAATGTAGGTAAAGCCCCAGCAACTGGACTCATCAATAGAATTATAATCACATAATAATATAGATCATGTGACGTTCATGCGCATGGGCTTTAACCAGACCTATAAAAGGCCAGCATTGTTCCAGTAACTGTTATATAGCGACGGTGAGTCCCCGAGAGTGAACGACCGTTGTAGAAATGGCTTGCTTCAAAGGCTTGGCCAGAAAGTTGGTAGTCCCCATGCTCGCTGTATTCTCCTTGGGTTGGCTACTATGTTTCGTCGGGTTCATGATGTCGGTTCATCGGAAGGAAAGGGATACGTTCTGGTACATCCCTGACATTTTAGCTTCCATTGGACCTGTAGTGGTCGTTGTTGAATTTCTACATGCTGCCCTACCTGGCCGTATTAGTGCCTTCCTAGGATCAATTTCTTCATTTGTCGGCGTCTTTTGCTATATGGGTTTTGGCTACTTAGTGTGTGGTTCTTCTACCGATGTATATTACAAGTACGTTCTGGTGTCTAATAAGAACCAGGTGACACTATACAGGGAGGTATGGCTCACCTTGGTGGGTTCTTACCTCGCCTCGTTTGCTTGGATGTACGTTTTGATTGCTAGGAACTGCTTCTCCTATGACAGAGTAAACAGAGGAGTTGAGACCATTGTGGATGACCAAGGACACCTGACAGATGCCAATCAGTCTAGTGCCATTGGGCCTAGAAGAAACATTATATTTGCAGGAATGGCCCGTAAACTGGCAGTAGTAGTGCTGTTTTTACTGGGAGCAAGCTGGTGCCTTTATGTGGCTGGAGTCATTGAGGAAACTAGAAACACCAATTTGCCAGCTAATACAAGCGTGTCTGTACCCTTAGATTTCCCAACCTGGGCCTCTTGTGTTGTGGGTTTGTTTGCTATATTCTCAGCTGTTGGACATGCTGGAGCGTACGGTGGAGCCAGCACTGCTATGGGGGTCTTTACTGCCATACTGGGCATGTTTTTCATTGCCTGCAGTAGTAGTATTGGATTCTGGATAGCAATACTACTGCATTGGTCCTGTGGTCATCAATGGAATTGCAGCATATGGCACTCCACCGTGCCCAGGTACATGATCTATCAGATCAGTGGAACTTTGAGCATGTGCGTGTTTTGGGCGTGTTTGGCTGCCCTCTGGCCCTTCTATTTCAAGGAGACGGATGTGGTTCAAAATTCTCGGAGAAACACGAGAGTCCATCAGCAGTTTATGAGGCAGCAGGTACAAGAATATGATGAAAGAGTGCCTCTGTTGCAAGGACAGGAAGATGATCATCGAAATAAATCACATTTTTCTGTGTTTTAAATAGTCACATTACATTTTCCTGTTTTTTAAATATTGCCCTAAGCCACATCCTGTTTACTTTAATGCATTTTCTATGTGGCAACAGTTATCAGGCTCTGTTCAGTACCTAATAAAACATTTTTATTTCGTGACACGGTTTTATACATTATTGCATGCGTAGCTGCTTTAACGACACACGCCCCTTTGGTGGGCGTGGTTTCGGACTCTTTTTATGGACGACACGACGTCGAATCGAGATGGTGAGATTATTTGCTGCTTAGTAGCCTCCATTTTGTGCTGATAATCACTCCTTTGACGCCAAACTATGGAGTTTCTGAAAGGCTGGTGTAGAAGATTAGTGATTCCATTTCTCATCGTATTTTTCATAGGGTGGTTACTATTCTTCATAGGCTTCATGCTTCAAATACATGATGCGAAGGATATCTACGCAACCACGTTCTATTACAGTCCTGAAATTATAGCTGTGGCTGCTGGGCCCGTTGTAGTCGTAGTAGGATTTCTACATGCTGCCTTTTCGGGTCCTGTCAGTGCCTTTCTTGGAATGCCCGCCTCCTTCTTCAGCATCTTATGCAGCATGGGTTTTGGTTACAATATTTATGACATTCTTAGCCTTGTATATTACAAGCATGTGTTGATGCCACCGTCGGCAAAGTTGGACAATTTTGTTAAGACTGAGGGCTGGCTGAAGTTAGTGGGGTCTTGTCTTGCTTCTCTGGCTTGGATGTTCATAATGATTTCCTGGAATTTCTTTGTCTACCACTGGAAGCCGATTCAAGCGGATATTATCGTTGATGAAGACGGTAACTTGACAGGCAACAATTATCTTACCAGGATGAGGAGGAGTGTTATGTTTGCTGGAGTAGCTCGCAAAGTTGCCTCCGTGGTGATACTGTTACTGAGTGCGAGTTGGTGCCTTTACATCGCTGGAGTCGTGCAGGAAACCAGGGGCATGGCTAATGCAACAATAGGCACTAATGCAACGACCTTTAGCGACAGAAACTTATCAGTGCCACTACCGTTTAGCACCTGGGCGTCGTGTGTAGTGGGGTTGCTTGCCATATTGTCGGCCTCCACGCATGCAGGTGCGTACGGTGGTGCGAGTACTGCCATGGGAGTATCTACTGCCTTTCTGGGCATGCTCTTCATTGCTAGCGTCGGTTATGTTGGTCTAGATAAAGCTATTCTAATCCACATTAATTGTCATATTAAGACTTGGAACTGCTACATACTGGATACCACAGTCCCCAAGTACTTGATCTATCAGCTCAGTGGGGCATTGGGCATGTGCTTGTGGTGGGCGTGTTTGGCTGCCCTCTGGCCTCTCTATTTCAAAGAATATGAGGTAGTTCGAGCACCAATGGCATATAGGCAAGAAAGGCAGCAGGTACAACAAGACGATGAAACGGTACCACTACTTTAATGGCAAGTCAGACAAATCAGTAATCTCGAGTATATTTCTCCTTTAAAACGTGTGTGTGTGTGTGTGCTTGAGTGTTTTTTTATGTTTTTTTATATGCATTGTTAATCATTCTGGTCATGTGACTTCATATAATCATGTTTGGTGACTGAGAATGATATCCAACCTGTCCCTAGTTCAGGTCACTGTGTACTGAACCACCAGAGCGCCACCCGCCTCCTGCCAGGAGCTCTACCCTTGGAAGTTCAGCCAGAGCCAGTCTAGTATGTAATCCACATGTGTTGTGAGCGTTTCAGTGCACGGAGAGGTATCCACTACACCTACAACTAGTGATTTGAATGTACAGTTTATAGCCAGCTTTTGAAGAATAGTTGTAGTGTTCATTTGGGATGAACAGACAATCACTTGATGTATTGACTAAGCACTTGTGACTAGCTTTCTATTCTAAGTGGAGAAAAATAAGTTGAATGACATTAGATGAGTTCTAACTATTGTACGTATTCCACCTCAACAACTAAGTAGCTGGCTAGCAAGTTACCCGATTGGATAAGATGCTCTTTCCCATTAGAACATTTTAATTAATGTACTATGTAGCAATTCAGTCACAGGTAATATAAACATTTGTCCCACATAATAGTGGCTATACTATACCAAGTAATGTTGACCAAGTTATTATAGCTGTAACCACATATACATTTTATCCTACAAGACAGTAGAAACTAAATATTGTAGATGGCTCTGGTTAGAGAATAGTGGTTGGGTAAAGGGTTTCACTAAAATATCCTCATCTTCAGATACAGTCACAGTTTAAATTTTTATTCTAAAATGCTCTTCATATAATCAGCTTCTCAGAACAATTTTGTAGCTTTAATATATTCGCAATTTTAAATTCTAATTTTATGCTAGAGGTATGAATTTTTAGTATTTTGCATGCAAGGAAGGCAGCTTAGTGACATACAGTTCAGCGAAAAGGACTCGTTTGCTTGTTAGTTTGTCTTTCCATGTGTATCAATGTGTGCTGTTTTATTTGTAATATTTCTTACAAGTCAAATGACATTTTACAGTTTCGTAATAACCAGGGAGCAAAAAAAAAAAGTTTAACATCGGACTTAACTTTAGATCTGTACAGCTTAAATTTCTTTTTGGCACTGCTGTGTCTTCTGTGGAGAGGACTGCATCTTTGTGAAGGATTCTAGGCACCCATGCAGCATATATACTTGCTGGTAGGAATGGGAGCATTTCTCTGTGACTTGCAACTTGCATGCAGCAGATATCAGACTGCAAGGCAATTTTTCTGTCTCTCCCAGACCAATGAAGGCTGCTGTTTACCAGGCTTATTTTCAGGATAGGTATCACTACCAATATTAAATTAAGAGCAATATTCCATGTGATTCCTAATGATGCTGATGGCATAAGTGAGGCAACTAAAAAAGTGTACCCAAAATGAGTTAAGCCAAACTAGCTATATAGTTAATTGAAATTATGGCCTTCATGCTGACCATATCTGCTTTCATTTTTGAAGCAATACATCAAGGTTGACCAGCTTTGTTCATAGGTAATACAGCAACATCAATGGTAGAAAATTTAGATAGAATTGGCTGCAAATGCTCATACATAACATATCCCACTGGATTTAGGCAGATAGTTTAATGCAAAGAGTGAATGACACAAATCATGAAATTTGTTCACAAAATGAAAAACTTCAAACACATAGGATGGCTTTGTTTATGACCCAGTCTAATAATTTAATGAAAAACAACTAAGGGCAACATTTCCATGTCTTACTGTAGCTAAAATGCCTCAACAAATTCTGTATAATATTGACATGCCTTGATATGGGTTCAAAAATGCTCATGACATCACAAAGAGCATATGGAAATGCAATTTCCAACTCTAGCAACAGCTACAATTTACCAATAAAAATTAAATGTCTATTTTCTATTTTAGCTAGCTATTTAACTTGTTGAGTAAATAACATATAAAAAATAACTCAACTGGTGCCAATCTACATCCCAGAAAACCCTAGTCTTGCAGGCCAGACTCTTTACTCAACCACTGTGTAGTGTAGCGGTTTTGGGTAAAACGTCTGGCTCTGTGAGACTAAGAAACCTGCTAGAATTAATGCATTACACATAGCTAGGTCTGAATTATATTGGTCCAACTTGAGTTCCTAATCACAGATGTCAAGCAAGTGATTTTTATATAACTTATAGCTACCTGAGTGCAAGTAGCTAATAGTCCTTATTTATTTGTTTTAACTAATTATTGTAATTATTATAATGTGTAAAATACTGGAAGCTACTACCTGTAGCATGTTATCATATCACCATGGGCCTTAATTCCTCAAGATGGTTGTTGACCAAAATTTTGGGTCTGGCTCTGGATGGCCTACTGGCTGGTCTCTGGTAAAGGGTCTGGCTATGTGAGAACTGTATTATAGCTATAGAGGTTGTGCGTTTGACCAATTAATGTGTGGGCGTTCTTAGCAACGGTTGCTTTGGAGGGCGAAGTACCGCAGTGAAACTCCAGTAGATTTAGAGTAGCACTCTATTGGCAGCAGTGCAAGGTTTCCCCCCCCCCCCCCCCCCCCCCCCCCCCCCCCCCCCCCCCCCCCCCCCCCCCCCCCCCCCCCCCCCCCCCCCCCCAAGTATTCTGAGTTTGCTGGCTCACTTTCTAATACTACTGGGAGCTGGTACACAGCTAAAGTTCTTGCAAATAATTTGGTTGGACACTGATCCTTATGCATAGGAGTTAGTCTCTGGTCAAATGAACTATTAGAATTTGATTCCCAATATCGTGGAGTTTATTGTAGTTTCTACTACCAGTCCTTATGACTAACAGAGAAACAAAAGTAAGTACTTAGAAATGTTAATAGCAGTACTTTATTATTATTATTATTTATTATTTTTTGCAGGCTCTGTAATTGGACCGATTCTGAAGGTTTAGCTAGTGAAGGCTGGATGGTGTGCAAGACTCCAGGCTATTTAAGTTTAGGCCAACAGAATTCCAAAAATTCAACGCATAGTATATTAAAGAATCATTGTTTTCTCAGGTAATCGTTTACAAAGAACAACACATCTTTTTGTCTTTATTTTTTCACCTTGGATAATAGTTCAACTACCTTTTTCAGTGGCATGCTGCAAGAGGGAATGCTGTAGTCAATGCTGTAGCCATAATTAATAATAATAACAATAATAATAATAATAATAATTATTATTAATTATTATTATTATTATTATTATTATTATTATTATTATTATTATTATTAATTATTAATTATTATTTATTATTATTATTATTATTATTTTATTATTATTATTATTATTATTATTATTATTATTATTATCAAGGGGCATATTAATCACCATCAGAAAATGAATGGGACAAAAAATAATTTTCCAAAGTAAGGCCAAAGAAGAGAATTAACCTGATGCCTTGGTGACAGCAGACTTCAACAACAGTCACTATATAATAATCTTTATTATCCAGTTACACTTGGACTACTGTATTTAGAATTAATAAATTTATGTGAGATGTTTCAATCTCTAAAGTTTATCTGTATAACTTGATTGCTAAAATAAGCTCAATATTAATGAAATACTGTTGTGCAGGTAACTTTAGATCAAATCATTCATTTAAACACAGAAACAACAATCAATGCAACCTCGAAGTAAAACATGGAATTTGGTTCATGCAGATTGTATGACAGCATCAGAGGGAGGTATTGTAACTGTTTGGTCTGCCAGAATAAAATCACTTAGCTATAAAAGTAATATAACTAGATTGAAACTTTCTCACCTAAAGTAATATAACTGTAACAAACACTTTATTAAATTGAACAATTAATAGGTAATAAACAATACACGATTAATTAAAATAGACTGTCATTAGTTGACGTCACCACACGACCTCTATAGGTATAGCTACTAGATTAGTCAGACAGTTAGCTCTGAGGAAAATAACAGTTCACAGTTCAGTGATAATATACAACAAGAACAAACAGACTAATAAGAACGAGAAATCTACTATAGTAGCCTCCTGATATTTAAATTCCCCGCCGGTTCCCCCAAACTTACCTGTTGCTGATATCGTAGGCGTGGCTGTCTACTTGGACTGTTCAATAATAAGCACGATGGAGTTCCTCCATGGCTGGTCTAGAAAGCTAGTGATCCCGTTACTAGTTCTATTCTCTTTAGGTTGGCTAGTATTCTTTGTTGGCTTCATGCTGCGTATACACGATACTGCAAATTATACGGATACGTTTGAATACTTTCCAGAAATTTTAGCTATTGCAGCCGGTCCCGTCCTAGTCGTCTTTGGGTTCCTGCACGCTGCAACTTCAGGTACGATTAGTGCCACCGTGGGTACACTGACGTCCTTTGTCAGCGTCTTCTGCTGCATGGGTTTTGGCTACGCGCTGTACGTTATGTCTACGGCGGTTTATTACAGTTACGTGTGGAAACCTCGGTCGTCGTTCGTGGTCATTAGAACCTGGAGCTGGCTCGAGTTAGGGGGTTCTTTCATCGCTTCTCTTGCTTGGATGTGTGTCTTGATTTCTTGGAACTTCTTCTCATATCACAGGCAATACGCTCAAGTAGAGACAATTGTGGACGATGAAGGAAACTTGACACAAAACAATTTCAGTCGTAGCAGACCAAGAAGAAATGTTGCATTTGCTGGAATAGCCCGTAAAATAGCAGTTGTAATACTTTTATTGCTGGGAGCAAGCTGGTGTCTTTATGTAGCTGGAATTATTGAGGAGACAAGGGGCAAAAATGGAACAATAATGTTCAATGATGGAAACTTATCAGTACCCTTACCCTATAGCACCTGGGCGTCTTGCCTGGTGGGATTGATTGTTATATTGTCTGCTTCTGGACATGCAGGATCTTATGGTGGAGCTAGTACTGCCATGGGAATCTTCACAAGCATTCTGAGCATGTTATTAGCTACAAGTGTTGGCTATGTTGGACTTGCATTAGCCATGGAAGTACATAATTATTGCTACAATATGAACTGTATATTAAATCCTACAACTATAATACCCAAGCATGTCATATACCAGCTTAGTGGAGCTTTGGGTATGTGCTTTTGGTGGGCTTGCTTGTCTGCTCTCTGGCCCTGTTATTTTAAAGAAACACAAGTAATTCTCAATTCAAGGAGAAATACAAGGCTTTATCAGCAGTACATGAGACATCAGGTGGAGGAAAGATGTTCCTCTACTCTAGAATATTTTTGTGTGATAAATTCAGAATTTCATCATTCATTGCGTGACCCTTGTACTTTAGAACTCGTGTAATTTTTATTTTTTGTTTAAAAAAAATTAAACCGCGCCAAGCGCGCGTCATGTGACAGGGCGGGGGGCCGGGGGGATAGAGCTGTCGCGGGATTTTGGTTTGTAGAGAGGCGAGAGAGACAATGAAGTTCTATGGACCCCAGAGAAAAATTTCTCTCGCTGCATTACTGCTCTTCGTCCTGGGATGGGCAGGTTTTGCTGTTGGCTTTGTCAGGAGGTTAACAATGACTGCTGTCAACTATCCAAAGAAAGATAACTATACAGAAATCGTGGCTGTTGCAGTTGGGCCGATATTTCTGGTATTCGCTTTTCTTTACGCGTGTCTAAACGGATCTCCGGGCGCCTTCATGGGCTCTTTGGCTGCAGTTTCAGCGGTAGTATTCTTGGTTAGCCTGGGAAATACCAGCATTACAACAGCCCAGGTCCTCTACCAGTACAATGATAGCGATAGCAATTCTTCCTCTGTTAATGTTTCAGAGAATGCAACTTCTCCAGCAAACCTTGGCCTCCCTTACTTGTCCACTTCATTTGCTGGTTCTGTCGCATGCTACCTGGCTATTACAATACTGCTGGCCTTGTGGGGTTACTACTGGAACCTACCTAGCAAAGTGAGAAGAGTTAATAGGAGAGTTCAGCAAGAACGAATACTGCTACACAATGATGGTGAGGATGAAGACACGGCTTCCACAAGCTCTGCGGCAGCGAACACCGGCTCGACCGTGTTCGCTGGTTATGCCCGCAAAGTAGCTGTGTGCGTTATCGTCGTGGCGTTTATGGGTTGGGGGATTATGGTGGGAGGACACCACCAGAGGATCTCCCGTATAAGCGAGGAAGGTGCGTACATTAATAATATATTTTATTTTGATTTTGGTCAGTGGGGATCCATTGTGCTCACTCCATTCCTGCTGCTGTTTGCCTTAATCCATGCTGGAGCCTCAGGGCGTGTCAGCTCTGTGATGGGTGTGGTCGTGGCCATCCTGAATGGCTTTGTTTTGACGTCACTGGGTTATTATCTGATCCACGATGTGGGGGAGTGGCTTAAAAACGAGTGCAAGGACGGCAAAGACTGCAATTTTTCCGTGCCCAAATCTGCTGCAGCACTCAGCGAGATTGTGGGTGGGTTCCTGTTTGTGTTCTTCTGGGCGTGTCTGATGGGGGTGTGGCCCTTCTTCACCAATCATGCCAACGTGAAATCAATGAGGACGACGACCAGTGATCAAATGGTAGTCCCAACAGGCTATTCGAACAGTCAAGAGAGGTCCATCAGAAAGGATGATGACGACGATGTAGAAGCTTTAAGAGTGTAAAACACAACTTTGGCACAAGAGCACAAATGATTTGCTGAATAACAATCAGTTTCACTTTCTTTCCACCTCCCCAATTCTCAATGACATCTTTTCTTCTGAATTCGTTTTTTGTTTTTGTTGGAAGTTTATGTTTATTGTTGGTTATGTGTACAAGAAGACACAAAAATAGCCAGAATGGAAATTTTGTTACCTTCTTTAAAAGCTGAGACTGGTTCCACAGCGAGTTAGTATGTTGTTCTTTGTGAAGAGATAAGTTGATAGATGAAGCTGTAGATACAGTGTCTCCATTTTATTTGAATGAAACAGTTTGCCACTCGCTGAAATGAGCAATGTGTGAGAGATGCACATGTGTTTACCCTGCCAGATCCACATACAAGTTCTGTTTCATAATCCAGAGTAAGCAACTTTTCCTGGCCCAGTCCAGGGAACAAGTGGAAAATTCACTCAATAGAGGTAATTTGCTCATTAGAGAGTTCACTATCGGAGGTTCCACTATAGTGGTAGCAATATCTGATAGTCTACCTTCAAAATATTGTGCTAAGAAATCCGAACTTTAATACCCACCAAAAATGTGTTAGAATGGGGCACTGATATTTATTATAAGTTAGAAATCCTTGGCTTTGTACTCTTAATAAATAGAATAAGTATAAAACATGACTCGTTGATATGAATTATGATTACATATACGCAACTTGTTGTTGAGTGTCCGATAATGATGCATCTACAGAACACATCTTGTCACCAGCTGTGCCGAGGTTGTCAAGTGTTGCTATGCAATGGTCCACACTGTCATTGGCCAGTGCCAGTGTATCCAGTAGAGCAGTAGCTGCAACATTGAAATAGTTGGAACTCAGCGGCTGACAGACAGTCTGGCTGCTCTGCAACCTGAGAGGAAAAAAAAACAACAACAAAAAAACAACAACAACAACAACGTGATTTTTAGTAAATCATTGTATAGCATAACAACAGGGCCTAATGTAACTAAATACATTGCTCTGTCTACTAAAACAACAACACTTTGCGACTTGCATTGGTTCAAATTGAAATCCATCTAACTCCCTTCCCTTAGCTCCGTCCATTACAAAACTTGCTACACAGCATGTTGGTGAGTGCACATGATCGATAGTGGTTACCATGGAAACCAGTGCACCACCAGAAAGGCACTCAAAGTCGTGTGCAACACAACTTCCTACGGTCACATGACCAGACCCTGACACAAGATTATGTCCTCGATACCTGCCGTTAATGCAAGAAGGCCACTACAGACAGAGTTAGTAAACACAGCACTTGTGAGCCACCTAGAACAAGTGTATGAATACGCAAGTCAGTAGTACTCCAGACAAATATAGCCTTAGAGTAGTGGAGTGCTAGGAGCAGTTGTAGCAGAAAGACTTTAACTGCTAATAACAGGAGTAGAAATGTGTTTTCAGGTTAATCAGGCAAGCATTATGTGTGTGTGTGTGTGAGTGCGCATGTTTGGGACAGTCCAGCAAGTCGAGGACTTGATCCCGGCATAGTGAGTTGATGCAAACTACACTAAACAGAATCAGAGTGACTAGTGCAGTGACGACCCACTAGCAGGTAAGGCTAGGGCTAGGTCCAGCAATCCAGTAAGAGCAACCAACTCTACCAGACTACGTCGGAAGACATCTTACACGTGAGAATAGAGACAGAGAACGTAAATCTCTCCTTGTTCTCCTGCTGAATGGACCCTTTGACTATAGGCTGTCCGCTAGCTAAGAGACAAACCTGACATTTTATATTAACAAGTAGGTAGAATAACTAGTGAGGTGTTCCAGCACTATCACTCTCTCACTTGGAGAACGTCAACCCCCTCTAGTTATTCCCTCTCCTGTATTTCACCTAAGCCTGGTCAGTTCACAATCACACACACACACACACACACACACACACACTCACACAATGCAAAAAAATAAAAAAATAAAATTGCAAATGCAAATTTTCTTGCTGCCGCTAGGCGTCACGCACACCTGGCAGAGCCAGGATGCCGCTGCACTAAGCAGGCACTGTGAGCTGCGCAAGCAAAGCGCCTGGAGCCGGGCTAGGAACTCGCAGGAGAACAGGCCCTTCCTCACAGCAAGTGGTGTGGGCACTCAAAGTCCCACCTAGACCATTGCTGTTGCATGAGAAAAGGCCTTGAATTTGCACCCCACTAAAATGTCAGACCCCCAATCACAGCTGAGTGGACTGGTGGGGAGGCTGATAGAAAACCAGATGGAAAATGGCCAGAGTGGGGATTACTCAGACCTCAGGCCCTGAACCAAGGACACAACCACTACTCCACACACGCACACAAGCATGCATACACACATAGCACCATTCATTGAGGTATGTAACTCTACACATTTTTACTGTACAGAAGCCATTTAATGAACAATGAAGAGTGGTCTAATTTGTTGTATATGCATGCGTGTGTGTTTGTGTGTGCGTTTCACTAAAGAAGAGGTTTATGTATTGGAGAAAATAACCAACACTAAAGACCATAACACACACACACACACACACACACACACACACACACTTGAATTGTACTAGAGTCTAATGATATAACTGAGTTATGTCATGTGATTGCAATCAAAGTGATCAAAACGTTTTGTGGAGCAGGGCCAAAGTTCAGTTTACAACCTAACCCCTATAACAAAGGAGTGACAACAGCCTCTCTGCCCCCTCTCACTTCCAGCTGTCTCTCTGCCCCCTCTCACTTCCAGCTGTCTCTCTGCCCCTCCCACTTCCAGCTGTCCCTCTGCCTCCTCTCACTTCCAGCTGTCTCTCTGCCCCCTCTCATTTCCAGCTGCCTCACTGCCCCTCTCACTTCCAGCTGTCCCTCTGCCTCCTCTCACTTCCTGCTGCCTCACTGCCCCTCTCACTTCCAGAGCTGTCTCTCTGCCCCCTCTCACTTCCAGCTGTCTCTCTGCCCCTCCCACTTCCAGCTGTCTCTCTGCCCCTCCCACTTCTCCCTGTCTCTCTGCCCCTCCCACTTTCCCCCTGTCTCTGCCCCTCCCACTTCTCTCTGTCTCTCTGCCCCTCCCTCCTCCTTCCAGGACAGCTGGAAGTGAGAGGGGCAGTGAGGCAGCTGGAAGTGAGAGGGGCAGTGAGGCAGCTGGAAGTGAGAGGGGCAGTGAGGCAGCTGGAAGTGAGGGGCAGCTGGAAGTGAGGGGCAGCTGGAAGTGAGAGGGGGAGAGGAACAACTCAGGGAGCTGTAGCATGGGTACTATACCTGCCCAGTCCAATGATTTAACACACCACACAGCTAGACCCTCCCCCTCCCCATACCTGCTCCTCCTCCATCATCCTACTGACTGATCTCTGTAAAACTCCAGAGCTACTTCTAAGTTCCTCCAAACAATAGTTTTCTTATGACTAATGACAATTACCACACCCTCATTCACACATAACATTGGCCACACCCACCTCGCCATACTCTAATTCTAATAGAATACTAAACTCACCTTTTGATATGAAGTCGCTTCAGTACATTTTTCATGATCATCCGACAGCTTTTTATCTCTTCACTGCTAAGGTGCTCAGGCATCCAACACAACACTGACTATAAACAACAACAACAACACAATAACAACAAGTCTGTAGAAGCCAGTATTTAAAATATCAGGTAAAGTATAGGGCATCTTGATAAACCAAGCGGGTAGCTACCACTTTTTATCAAACATACACACACACACACACACACACTCTGAGTCATAATGACATTGGAAATTTATTACATGTACATTACTTTAAATAGCTTTTTTAAAACTCAATTTTCTTGTTATGTATTCAATTTCTACAAATCATTCTCCACAGTCTCCTTGCTCACCAGAAATCCCCACATGTTTTGCAAATAGACAAAGTAAAAAAATTGCATAAGTAGAAACAGTTTAGAAGGCTGTGCTACACCTTGCTGTGTTGGTGAGTGAGTGATTTAAGCTCACTTTGAACATTGTATAACCATTTTTTATGATGTTGACTTGTAACTCCTTACATCATCAAAAAAAAGAAGAAGTTAGCCCTCATAATCTCGTCAGTCAGTAATAGTGCCCAAAATTAATAATTAAACTGGACCCAATCCGAGACTTGTCACAAACAACCATAAACTAAGCAGACTCTTTTGTAGAGAGACATTTTTACTACGTCAATACTGTATAGAATTTACAATTAGTGACAACCTTTGCTGTAGTACATTCAAAGATTTCTGGTGTTAAATTTGATCAAGATGTCTCTGCTCTGTGGAGCCTTCTTCAGTTGATAATACAAAAAATAACTGAAGAAGGCCCCACGGAGCAGAAATGCCTTGATCAAAAATTACAACCAGAAATCTTAGAATATACTACAGCAAAGGTTGTAAATTCTATAAACAGACTCTGTCATTCCGGACCATCGATACATACTTAAACAACTATCTAGCCCCTCCCCCTCACTCACGTGCAGGTAAGCGTCAAAATGCTGCAGTTGGCCAATATTGATGAGCATCAGACAAAATGCCCCCACATCCACAGAGGGCGTGTCTTTCTTCACTATATCCTCAAACACTTCCATAGCCAGAGGGCAATTCTCTATGACAATACATTCCCTTAGGATTCTCTTAAACGGCACCTTAAAGACAGACTTCTCTGGGAAGAAGAGAGGGAAGAAATGAAATGTTGTTAGTCTGTGTTCAAAGATTGCTAGTAAGTGCTTACTTTGTGGCAAATCTTTTGAACATGGCTGACTAGCATGGAATCTTGGCTGACTGCTGTACAGTCCTGGCTTGGTATTCTGCAAGTTTTCACACAAGGCAAGCTACAGGAATCACACGACAGATGCACCAGGACATGCTCAATACCACCACAGAAATAATACGACATCTGAATCTGATAGAACAGTCAATTTCATAACAACAATAACAATAATAACAATAACAATTAGCAAATACCCCACTACACAGTGGCGCTCGATGAACTAATTTGTGCCAACAGGATTGGAGTAGCATAAAGTTGATTTACATAGTCTGCTGCTTTTCTCTTACTTTTCTTTACCCATATCAATACAACACACAACCATCGCTGCCAACACTGACAACGCCTTACCAACCCATTATGACAACACCTTACCAACCCGGACCAGTTCACGAACTATTCATGAATACATACACCATCGCTGTCATTACAGACAGACAAACATACTATTATTAGCGAGCGAGACACTCTCAGGGGTAACACAATTGAAAATCAGGGATATTTGTTTGTTTATATATATATGTGTGGACGTATGTATGTCATTTGACCCTCGCGTATTTTTGTGTTCGCTCCATTTTCGTCCCGTCCCAAACTTCACTAAACAGAATCCTCCAGTTTAGCGATCATTACCCGTATCACCCTAGAAATTGAATTGTTTACCGCTTTGAATTCTTTTGCGGGTGCAGTTAAAACTCAAAAACTTATGGGAGCGCCATTTCTATTTGAGTTAGTGGCGGTGGTAAGTTAATATGCTATTTGTCACAGTTATAAGCCCTAGCAACAGTATTTACTTGAAAATTCATTGTCCACTACACTAACCACGAAGGTAAGTCTTGCGTAGGAATGTTCAGTTGTGTGAAAGTATTGTGCGTTACAACTACTACACAAAGAAAAAGTATAAATAACGTGACTTGATTTTGTTGCTTCTTTTTCAATTCAAACAGTTGCGGGGAGCGGTTACTATGGCACTCATGTGATAATAGTAACAACAAATTCCAGTTGTGCCTAGGGTAAAGGGTCAATAGATCCGTAAGTTAGAGAGAGAGATGAAACACATCTGCCAGAGTATACAACTATTTTGTCCATCTTGGCAATGGAGTGTCAGCCATGGCAGGAGTAAACCTCTGAGTTGAGGAACTACAGCTATGGCAGGAGTAAACCTCTGAGTTGAGGAACAACAGCTATGGCTGGGAGTAAACCTCTGAGTTGAGGAACAACAGCTATGGCAGGAGTAAACCTCTGAGTTGAGGAACTACAGCTATGGCTGGGACTAAACCTCTGAGTTGAGGAACTACAGCTATGGCTGGGACTAAACCTCTGAGTTGAGGAACTACAGCTATGGTTGGGACTAAACCTCTGAGTTGAGGAACTACAGCTATGGCTGGGACTAAACCTCTGAGTTGAGAAACTACAGCCATGGCAGGAGTAAACCTCTGAGTTGAGGAACTACAGCTATGGCTGGGACTAAACCTCTGAGTTGAGGAACTACAGCTATGGCTGGGACTAAACCTCTGAGTTGAGGAACTACAGCTATGGCTGGGACTAAACCTCTGAGTTGAGGAACTACAGCTATGGCTGGGAGTAAACCTCTGAGTTGAGGAACTACAGCTATGGCAGGAGTAAACCTCTGAGTTGAGGAACAACAGCTATGGCAGGAGTAAACCTCTGAGTTGAGGAACAACAGCCATGGCAGGGAGTAAACCTCTGAGTTGAGGAACTACAGCTATGGCAGGAGTAAACCTCTGAGTTGAGGAACTACAGCTATGGCTGGGACTAAACCTCTGAGTTGAGGAACTACAGCTATGGCTGGGACTAAACCTCTGAGTTGAGGAACTACAGCTATGGCTGGGACTAAACCTCTGAGTTGAGGAACTACAGCTATGGCTGGGAGTAAACCTCTGAGTTGAGGAACAACAGCTATGGCTGGGACTAAACCTCTGAGTTGAGGAACTACAGCTATGGCTGGGACTAAACCTCTGAGTTGAGGAACTACAGCTATGGCAGGAGTAAACCTCTGAGTTGAGGAACTACAGCCATGGCAGGAGTAAACCTCTGAGTTGAGGAACTACAGCTAT
>WLWD01005882.1_pt1 | contig 31290 bp, 23 predicted proteins | sample 6712731 | NCBI WGS metagenome assembly WLWD01 (sample SAMN12718690, study PRJNA576275) | sponge metagenome | isolation source: marine sponge | host: Mycale hentscheli | place: New Zealand: South Island, Marlborough, Capsize Point | collected 2014-11-01
CTACCCCAATATTTTCCCATATTGCGTCCCCTTGGGCATTCTAACAAGTGTTATTGCGTCCCCTTAGGCTAATTTTATATTTTAAAGTTTTTTGTTAAATCTTAATAATAATACATTAATTTGATATATCTGTCTATTGTTATGTAGGTATGTATGAATTGTAAATCACTTCATTTGTGGTTGTGTGTCATTAGGTGCAGCGGACATTGTGGTGAAACTTTGTGTTTGTGTTGCTGTAGGAAAAATTGTACAATTGGTGATTGCTGCTCCAGCAAAGAAGAACTGAGCACTTAAATCTTGGTTCACAGTACCACTCGATGGTGTTGTAGGGTATGAAGAAAATGGATTAGTTTCAGACTTTTTGTATGAGCTCAAGACATGAAACATTTCCTTTTGCTGTTGTAATCATGCTTTTTTATAGCTATTTAAACTTTGTAGATTTTTATGCCCAGTTAGTTGGATTATCTGTGTTTCTGGTACACTATTCTTGGTAAGACAAGTAACCATTGTTTTTCGAGCTGAATGATTTGTTTTTCCCCCAGACAATCCAGCACTTGCAGCCATCCTTTTCATTATTGTATTGATTCTATCCTTCCCCATCTTCTGTTTTTTGTACCAAATGTCATCATTGGAGTAATTGTAGTTCACAGCCAGATAAAATGGGGATTCCGATTTGCACATTTCAACTGAACGCTTTTGAAGAAACTTTTCAAAAATACGTAAGGGACACGGAGATATATTGTTGGGAGTGGTCCACAAACATTTCATCGTCCAAACACACAGAAGAAGATGCTTCTTCTACGTGCATAGTTTCCTCCGTTTGTCCGTATAGACTGGATTAGCAACAGTTGGTTCTATAGGGAGTTTCTGGAGATATTCAGATTGTTTCTCAATCATTTCAAGAACTTCGTCATCAAAAAAAATCCTGTAATGAAATAAACAATGTTAGCTTACTGGTTCAGCTTCAGAAAAATTGTCGTTGCTAAGATTAAGTTTGCGCATGCGTACATGATAAATATGTTATACTTGAATACGCGAAATATCACTCGTCTGATCGGGGTATTGGCACTCGTGCCTGCGGCACTCGTCCCAATACATCCGACAGACTCGTGATATTTTGCAGTATTCAAAGTATAACATATATATATCTGAAATCTCAATTGAACACGACTGATAGTCAGCTTCCTCGCTTCGCTCGCTCGCTGAATTATGCACCCTCTTCCTCTTTATCTCCTTCTAATCTCGCGCGCCATACCCTTGCCTATCCTAAAACCGCTACGTTCCTTTCCCCGCGTAGCGGTTTTAATAGGCAAGGGTATGGCGCGCGCGAGACTAATCTCCTTCAACCGTAACTCCTCCAGCCCCACAGGGAGTTTGGCTAAGAATACTTCTTTCCAATGTCAAATTTTATATGTTTGACTGCAGCTCACTTATACTGGAGCTTAATAATAGCCCAGTACTGCAATACCTTATGTGTAGCTGATCTCTATCAAGTGAACAGAGCCAGGACTCTGTGTTACTCTGATGTAGCTGAGTTTTTCTGCTCTCAAACTGATACTACTCTATTGTACTGGACAGTTACTTCTACTAGTGGTATGGTTAGATTTCTGAGTTTTTTAGCGATGCATGATTCAAATGGACTGGTGAGGAATACCACAATAGATTCTACTACTTTAACAGCTAAACTACTTCATAGTGACAACTCATCAATTGAAAGCCTTATAGCTATTAGTACGGATCTATCAGCAACTATCCAATGTAATTCTGAGAGTATTCAGCATCAAGTCCTGAATAGTAAGTATTATTATAACTATTACAATTATTGATTGGGTCTTTTTCATGGTATATTCAAAATTATTAATTCTAGAGTCTACTGTGGTGCCATCAAGTGTTATACTGACACCTATAGCACAGCAAGATACAATAAGTTATCATATTACCTGGGCTCCTTTCTTCAATACTTCAAGTTACTTACTGACAGTTACTCCTCCAGCAATATATACACTATCAGATGCTACTATCCACAATATTAATCTCTATAATGTATTCAACATTACTATAGCACTGAGCTACTGCCCTCATGTAATATACTCCAAATTTAAGATGGGTAAGTTAATAATCTATTTGTAAGCTTTATATGTACATGTTTTATTCCATTGAACATACTTCATTTTAGCTACCCTTTTTTTTATTACTTAATGTAAATTCCATTAATTCCTGTGTACTGTTCTGTAGCCATATGTAACTTCATTGTTATGTGCGTTTAGATTGTCCTTACGTGGAATTTTCAAAAGTGTCGTTTTACAAATTATCACTTGATGGCCAGTCAAGATATTTCTCAGTGGATAATAGAACAGTTCAGTGTAATGCCACATTGCATAGAGAAATTACATTTACACAGAGTAATTATGACTTAATTAAATTGTTAGTTTTGTTTGCATTTTTCATTAATTTGAACTATTATACAATTAGATAATGTTGGGTCTTCTTCAAGTTTAACATCTAGTGAAGTACGAGAGGAGGTCTTTAATACTTGGGGAGTTGCATATGGAATAATCATTTCAGTCATCGCTGTAGCTAATTTCATAATAGTTGCAATTGTAATTATTATACTATTTTATTCAAGGAAACGTACTAAAAAAAGTGAGTTAATTATAGCTATTTAAAAAGTAAAATTGATCTATATCAAAAATAATTCTAAAATCTTCCAATTGGATTAAATATCTTTTATCATCAAAATTATATTAGTTACATAATCATTAGTCTGCAATTACTGCAAATGTTTTTACAGATAAACAGAAAATATGGTAAGTAGTAACAATGAAATCAGCTTATAACAGACAAAAATGAGATTAATTCTTTTTTATGATGTCCGATTCAGTGTACCATGTTTTTTTTGTTATACTCCCAGTTTTCTAATACATAATATGAAGTGTTCCATTGATTATGATAAATAGTAATAATAATAATAGTAATAATAGTAATAACAATAAGAATGGAATTTAGAATCATTCTTTTAGAGAGGTGAAGTTTATTGGTTTTTTCCCTAAGTTGCTCTTACCATCTGTATTACATAATTTCAAAGTTACTATGGTTTAGCTCTAGCACACTGAATGTCAGTAAGAATATTAAAAGCGGAAAATTCTTGCCAAATAGATATATTATATATATATATATATTATATACATGTATATATATATAATATATATATATATTATAATATATATATATATATATATTAATATATATATATATATATAATATATATATATTATAATATATAATATATAATAGTAGCGAATAATGTTAGTTACTATTATGTTATAAACTTATTTATTTATAATGACAATGTATTTATACTTACCCTGGGATGTTGATAATTTATATGGTGTTGAGGACTAACGATTCAAATGGATCAAGAACTAAATTTGGACACTCTGCTCATTCAGCTTAATCCTATGATGAACCACTTTAAATTGCTGGGACAAGTTGTTGGCATATCTTCAGATTTACTAGACCAGATAGAATCCAGTACAGCTAATCCACATGATGGACTAGTTGAAGTATGTGATGCATGGCTCAGGAAATGTGAAGATAATGATTTAACTCTTACTTGGAAGCACGTTGCAGAGGCTCTCTCCTTAATAGTACAGAAGCAGCTGTCTGGCATACAAGTTTTCTCAACTGGTAAGGTACAATACTTGCATTGAAAGTAAACAACAACATGTTATTGGGTCAGTTGTTTAATTGGATACTAGATATATTACACAATTCAGAAGAAAGAAAAACAAATTTGGTAATTATGAAATGTATTTTTGAGCTCATTATAAGTTTATATTATGGTAAGAGTAGATTGTAGAACAAACAACCTTACATTATAGTATTCATAGTTTAATTGTTCAAAAATATTGACATTAGTCCTTCCTCTGCTATATCATTCATTTCTTAGGCTGGTATTAGTAACTCTAGTACTATATAATTATGTATATCATTTAGTAAAATATAATAGCATAGCTGTTGTCCCATATTTTTTAATTCAACTTATTACATTATTTTTAAATGGCTGTTATGTATATTCAAGTAAAGAAATAAAAAAAATTATAATGCAAATTTATTTGTTGAGATCAAATTTCTATCGTGTCAGCTTTTAGAACACTCCTGACGTAGCATGATGTGATTGCTAAATATGTACTACTAGCTCACATATCATCAAGATAATATTATTTATTTGGAATTAAGTTTTTTAGTTGTATATATAATAGTTTAATATTAAAAATACTACTCTTATGCTAATTAATCCCGTAACATTTTATGGAAATTTCTAAGTTACTGTTAGCTTACTAGTAATACCATTCTCATTCCAACAAGAGAATTGATTAGTGTAATTAGTTTTAGTTGGAGCCTCTCCTACTGCATTAGTAATTTCTGGTTTCTGTGAGATATTATTTTAGTTAAATTATTACTCTTCTTGTCATACTTAAGGTAATCTTGCGAATGAAGTGAGCATGGATAAAGTGAATGATGCTGAAATCACTAGACTTACTACCTTGTGCATGGACACGCCCACTGATGTCATGGATAATACTCCGATACAAACCAGAGAGGTACATTGTTTTTATTTGTCAACTTTATTTATAAAACAGATCCACTATCAAACTTATCAACATTACTGGCTGTATACATGATTAATTGAAATAACCTATATTATGTGGCTATGTATTTTCTAGAATGCTGCTTATGCCACTCTTCCAATGAGAAGACAATTACATTCTCTAGGTAACAATTGTGTAGACAATGTTGAAGATTCTGGTGATGATCCCTTCTTAGGGGTATCATAACTTCATTAATTCTATTGAAATAATAAAATAGAACTATGTATAAATGTTGTTTCTATTATGGAGAAAACTCTATTTCAAATCAAAAGTCCTAGATTAGCAGGCTAGATGCTAAAGTCAATTCTAAACAAATACAAGCCAATAATCTCATTTAAGATTAAAGCAAACATCATCTTGTAGTTTTCAATATTATATATATATATATATATATATATATATATAGTTCTAGCTAGAAGTTCTCTCCAAATAGCATTTTTGTGAATGTTTTTAAGGTTAATGATTAAGTTTATTGTTTTAGAAAATATTATCCTATATTCTCCAGAACAGCGTCCTATTCTACCTCCTAAATTACCTCCTCCTCGCCAGAATTCTGGAGGAAATTGTCTGCATCCACCTCACCCAAACCTGCTTTGAAACTAGTGTTGAATAATGTGTATAATGTTATTTCATGAATAGTGTGACACTTTTTTATTAACACTACTTTTTACCACCAACTTGATAATCACTGTTTTACTTCTTGTTGTTGTTGTTATTTATGGTCAGTTTTATGTATATAACATCATTTCACTACTATTGTGAAACTTTATAATCATTAACACTCTTTAGTGCCAGCATGATAATAACTATAACAACTTTTAGAACTCAAAGTACTTTATTCTTATGTTTAGTACTTTTCAGTTTCAATTCAAAGTTGTTTGTCAAGTTAAACAAATTAATTTCATTTTCATATAATTATTGTCAAACATTACTTTGTTTATACATTAACCTAATTATAACTATATGATTATGATAACCGTGTTATCGAAGTTGTAAGTAAGGAATATCAAGCATGTCTTGTTTCAGTTCTTGCCCCAAAATAGCTACTCTATATATACTGTTTTTCTATGAATCCTCCTTTTTTTTTTTTAATATAAGTGTATAGCTAACAATGTCGTATCAATCTGCACATTAAAAAAAACCAGAAAACATGAAGTATTTTGAAATAGAGTAACCTCCTCCTCGCCAGAATTCTGGAGTAAATTGTCTGCATCCACCTCACCCAAACCAGCTTCGAAACAAATGTTGAATAATGTGTGTATTGTCATTTCCCGAATATGTGACACTTTATCACTACTTATACTACTTTCTAGTGCCAATTTTGTATAAATATAATAATTTTTAAAATAAAATACTTGTCATATTTTTATGGTCAGTACTTTATAGTTTCATTTCATAATTGTATTACAAATTAAAGGAATTTAGTTTATTGTCCTAGATTTTCATTGCTACTTTATTCCTGGTAATTCAATATTTTTAGCTTAGTAGCATTATAATTAGATATAATTCACAGAATGTTTCAGCTCGTAAGCCTTCTTAAAATAAATGGTCATATACCTTTCACAACTGAAGAAGGCTTATGAGCCGAAACGTTTTGTGAATTATATCTAATTTTAATGCTACTGCACTAAAAATATTAAATTACCAATTTAGTTTGTTGGGCCCTCTGCTTCTTTGGCTAGGTCCACCCAACAATGCTATAATAATTTCCTCGTCAGTTCAAGTTTTAACTTAATTTTGATAAATCAAAATAAAGATAATGGAGAGAGAGTGTCTCAATCAGATAGTCAGAGCCATGACTGTCCCTGGTCAGCCCTTTTATAAACTGCCAATGGGATCACAAGAAAATAAAATAAAATGTAAAACTGACCAATCACAAAGAGGATAATGAACTATTAAACTAACCAATCAAATGAGAGAACAAACATTCACACAAATTGTAACAAGTAACCTAGGCAACATAAAAATGATACATAAAATACAGCTGCCACTATATACAACTATTGAAAACTAACACACAAACAACATACAAACATACATACAGAATAAATGTCTTGCAATAAGTTAATAATACTGTTGTGGGGTGTGGTCCCCACATAGTTTATATTCTCATATAATTATAATTTCAAAGTTTTAGACTTAACATTGTTTCTCATAACTAACATTTTCTTTATGCATTATCCAAACTAGCTATCTTATGTTTTTAATAACTGTCTGAAAGAGTTGTACCAAATAATTACAAGCATTTCTTGTTTCAGTTCTTGCACCAAAAAAGCCATTATATGAATATTGTCTTTCTGTGATTCTTTTTTTTAAATAGATGAGTATAACATCATTTAATAGCCATTTGCACAATTTAAAAGAGAGAAAAAACAGAAATAATGTATTTGACTCATCTATATTATTGCAAAGTGGCCAAAATCCTGTATATATTTTATTAATTTATTTGTTAATTTTTGCTTCTTTGTTTGGTCGGTTTCGGGTTTTGTTTGTATTTGTTTATTTTGCAGTGGTATTGCATTCAATTATTTACTCATTCATTCATTCATTCACAAGTTATGGGGAAATGGGAAAATTTTAAGCTGAGTTGATGTTCAAAACATATAATTCTGTACATAGAGTTATGCCTCAACAGTACAGCACGTAAATATTAGGGATGAAAATTGAGAGTAGGTAGGACACTTGGGGGAAGCTGGGAAGTTTTAAGGACAAGCTTCCCCCCCCCCCCCCCCCCCCCCCCCCCACTACCACTAGATAGTGTAGAGTTTTTCCTTCAAGGCTTTAGCTGAAGGAAAGGTCATAGTCAACCAGAATCCTCTGTTGCCAATATAGAGAGTACATATTTAGCATCACTATTTTGTATAGTGTCTTAAAGTATCTTAACAATTTCCATCACTAGCTATATTATACTAATTACAAAATCCTCCCTCAACTTGATAGAACACAGGAAGTTGACCTCATTTTGTCAAATTTGACATGTTTGACAAAATTAAGTTCACTTCCTGATCGATTATGAAGAGAAAGGAGTTTGTAATTAGTATTTAGCTAGTGATTGACATTGCTAAGATGTTACAAATAGCCATGCTAAAAATGTACTCTCTATACATTTTTTTCCTCATACATTCAGTATGTGTAGCTGATCTCTACCAAGTGAACAGGACTAGGACTCAGTGCTACTCTGATGTAGCTGAGTTTATATGCTACCGGCAAGTACCATATACAAGTTGGACTATTACAAGTCGTAGAAGTGAAGAGTCAGTTCAACTGAACCTCCACAGTGTGTTTGATAGAAGAACAAAGTCTGGCACAATAGATTCTACAACAGTGAGAGTTGAAATCATTTCAGGTGATTCATCCTTTATTTCGAGCAGATTAACTATAGATGCTAATTTACAAGCAGATATATCATGTCAAATGGAAAGAGTTTACTACCAATCAGTAAATAGTAAGTACATAACCTAAACTGCCAAAATGGATAATCTAGTATTTTAAAAATGTATATAAAAATGTGATTACATCTACTATCTAATATGTACAGACCTTTGTCATTGTGACTGATTTAGACCTATTGATAATTTTATACTTCATATACTATTGTTTAATATCTATTATAATACCTTTTAATTTAGCAAGATGTACGAAAATTTCTTGCAATCATAAACTTTTCAATTTATTGATGAAGCATTACTAAACCCATGAAGTGTTGTCCCTTTCCTCTTGCACAAATAGATGTATAGTGTTATATTAATCCTTTGTATCATGCTTAAGCAACTCTCACTAGCATCTGATTGTCAATCTCAGTTAGACAATTGTAAATGATAGTGAAACAAATCATTGGAAGCAAAAAAGGTTATGTCATAGGGTCTACAATCATGCCATCAGAAATTATTTTAACCCCAACTACAAGCGGTTCCTTCAGTTATAGAGTAACATGGACACCATCCTACTACAATACTTCAAGATACATGATAATAGTTTATCCTCCTGAATCCTACACACAGGAAGATCTCATCATCCACAACACTGATAACAGTACAGTACACAACATCACTATAGCACTCAATGACTGCCCACACAGGATATATTCTACTTTTATACCGAGTAAGAATGTCTGAGAGCATCTAAGAATCACTTTGACGTTAGAAATACATTGAACCACACTAGACATTGAAATGCATACTGGTCCATCCCAAAGGCAAACTTCCATTTATTCGTAAAGGAAGAGTGGTGTATCAATTACAATGTAAAATTATAGAGGATTCTTATGCAGTTCCCATGTTAGAGGTAACTGCTGGTTTTCTTTTGCATATTTTTTAATTAATTTGAAATATTGAATGTTATGTCTACTTAGAGAGATAATCAAGTACACCAAATCGATGAGGTTCCACACCCTAGAGTTGCTGGTACAATCTATCATACTTAATTTTCAATGCTCCACAGTAAATTCCTCTGAAAAAATTGCCTTTAAACTTGAAAATAAAACTGGTTGGTTTTAATCAGCATCCTAGCAAACTCTCTCATTCACAAACAAACACTTGTAAACTTACTTCATTTATTTTGATAATAATAGTTACATTGCTTTGTTATGTCAGTTTTTTATACATTTATCTCTGGTAATGACTTTACATACAATGCATACCATTGTGAAATCAATACTTTCAGTGCGTGTACACTTTGATGACTACTAACATTGCAAAGAAGAACATTTGCAATTATTATTATTGCAAAGTACTTTCAGGCAAATTTTGTAATATTATAAATAAGGTCTGTATATTATGTCATAATGAAGGGGTTCATTGGAAATATGTAGGGAAATTAAAATCTATGCATTTATGTAATCTTTACACTTAGATAAATGAAATACATTTTAGTTCACTAAATAAAACTCACATGGTTTCTAAAAGTTAATTCATCAAAATTGCAAGTTTTGTCCTGTAGAATTCTCATCTCCAAACTTTAGTTTCAATGAAGAAATGCATAATTGAATTTTCAGACAGCTGGAATGTTGCACAAGTAATATGCTTTCATTGATTCTTTTAGTAATGTTTTTTTACATTTATGTTGTATGTGTTGCAATTGGTCATAACAAATTCCTTATAGTGTCTGCTTCACTTTGATAGTTACACAACATAGGAATAAAAGTTATATTAATAGTAAAACTTTAACATTTAGCACCTAACGTAACCAAAGTTAAACGCAGGACAAGTCCCAATCTTAAAAAAATTGTTTTGTGTGTATAGAATGTAAATTAAAGTTTCGCACTTTGATCATAAAAAATCACATACAAAATACTTTGAAGCTCAACTATGTTGTCAAGGAATTTAGTTCTTGTGCAATTAAAAGAGCAGATATTCTGGGGTGTGATAATTATTTTGTTATCACAAATTTACTTTTTATTATGTTATAGTTTTATGAAGTAATCATTTTGGGAAATGCAACAGATAGCATACAGTGATACTAAACAAAAACATTCTGACATTACAAAAGATCACCAGAGTACAGTTTACTCTCTCATATCATGATGAAATAAAAGCTTTGACTATGGTTCTAAAAACATTAGCTAAATGCTTAGAAGTGAACTCTTGGTTCATAATACTACAGGTTTTCAGCACAATAACTATTATTTAATTAGAAAATCAAAATTACAAGAAGCTGTTGATGAACATCAAAAAAAATTTAGAACATTTTCAATATTTTACCTTTTTTTAAGTATTAGAATATGTGGAATTTAAATGACATCAATTACATTTCGTCTGTTACTTTTAATCAGTTACTCTTGTTAAGATGTACATTACAGTTTTTATAGGATTAATTTCAATAGAGTGAATGTTATATTAAGGTATTTATCCGATCCTGAAGAATTGAATAGTGTGCTCAGTAGTATTAAAATTGTCTCTTTTATAAAACTACTAATTGTAAAAAGTGTAATTTACAAATTCAAGAGGATGGCTCACAAGCAGTCTCTAATAAACTTAAAAATTTTCATTCTATTAGGAAAAAGAATAAATCATACTTATATTTGAATAGACACAGTAAAGTTCCTACTACATTGCTGGCTACCAATGTTTATACATATATTAATATTACATATTCCTAGATTTATGCAAGCATTTTGTTCCTTCAGAGTCTACATCTGTGAACAAAAAGTTTGTTTCATTATGCACAGTAGTATGTATCATATAACTGTTGTTGCAATTACATGATCCTTAAAATCCAATATCAATCTCTGTTATCAATAATTGTCCCAAAATTTTGTGTAATTTGGAATAAATATTTTCAATGTTGTTCTCATTAACATGATAAACACAGCTTGTTGGAATAACTGTAGCTATTACTATATGACATATAAGATTTAGTTTTTCTTTGATAGTAAAAACATTTTCTTAGTTATGGTATTAGTTCAATTTAAGCTGTATCGCTGCTTCCTTAAATTTCATTATAATTGTACATGAATTGACCAATTAAATCCCCCTAAAATCTATTATCTTTGTGTTAGTTTTGATCATGTATACTGGCTGGTGGTAATCTGAATTCACTTAGTATGTGTAGCTGATAGAGAACTGGACTAGAACTTTGTGTTTTTCAGCTGATTTAGCAGAATTTGTTGGCTCCCTACAGTTAAGAACAATTAATTGAAGCGTTACTTGTATCAGTAGTGGTTAAGTGTCTTGAGTTTTAAGTTTCTGATACTGTGTTAATGTTCTAGTTCACAACCACATCTGGGTAATATCCTTCTCTGTGACTACTTTGATAATACGCTTGTCTTTCTGCAGTAATAGTGTGCAATGGTGAAAAGATTACATATTACCTGCAAAAGTGTAAAAAAAAAGCTGTCATCAGTCACTTACTTAACCTATAATACAAGATATTTCTTCACTTACAGTGTTACATGAACCATACTCTTCTACATGTCTTCAAAATACACAATCCTCCTGAATCCTACACACAGGAAGATCTCATCATCCACAACACTGATAACAGTACACCATACAGCATCACTATAGCACTCAATTTGTACCTACTGTTTGTTTTTAGATACTCATTTACTTCAAATATTCATATCATCCATGTGATGTGTGACATACATTCATTTATGCTATGTAGATAATTATTATACTGAATTGTGACTATTTTTTTGTAAAACAATGTTAAACATAGTGTACTTACACTTTTATAAACTTCCTCAACTCCTCCTTACTGAAGTTGCTATCTCACATAAGCAGGAAGTGTATTATTTGATACTGCTATATGTATGTGTGTCATGAATCACAACGCGCGAGGCCTAAACATGACACTTGGGTTTGTAAAGTCTACTTGGTGCTTTTCTTACTGGATGCTAATATGTGTTATAATCATACATTCTGGTAAAGTTTGTTCAGGGGATCTTTACCAAGTGAACATATCCAGGACTCTATGTAACTCTGATGTAGCTGAGTTTGTATGCTGCCAATATGGCCGAAGAGCTGTTATTTGGATATTATCAGCCAATGGTAACATTCAGAGGAGGCTGTCTTTCCTTCTTCCACTAGATAACACTCCAGAAGGAAGAACCAAACATACCACACTGGAGTCTACTAGAGTGGAGGGTCATCTCATTGCTGCCAACACATCCTTCTTCAAGAGTAGCCTTACTATTGATGCATCACTATCTGTTACTATTAGTTGTAACCTTAGAGATGAAATTATGTACCATCCTTTAAATAGTGAGTGAATGGTTGATGTATAAATGAGGATGATATTTTATAATCAGAATAATAAATTGCATGCATGTGACAAATTGGTTGCTACTGTTTTCTTGGTTGTTTATTGAAATTATCTCTCTTCAAAAGTGCTAAACTAATATAATTGTACTGTGAGAAAAGATGAATTTCACAGTAAACTATACTAAGTACGATTGTTAATAATAAGTACTACTTGTAAATGTTCATTTATTAGAATCCAGAGTGGTACCCACAGATATTATCCTAACTTCTATCGATACTGATCCCTCAAACTACAACATTGGATGGATGCCTTTATCTTATGTAAGCTTCATCATAACAGTTTACCCTCCTGAATCCTACACACAGGAAGATCTCATCATCCACAACACTGATAACAGTACAGTATACAACATCACTATAGCACTCAATGACTGCCCACACAGGATATATTCTACTTTTATATTCAGTAAGAAATATCAGATCGTAATGTAATAGTGACATATAATTATATCATGCAATAGACTGTGAAATTCTGAATGCTCCTGAAATCTTAAAATACCAAGTTTCTACTACTGGAGAAATGTCTGCACATTTGACAAACAATAATCACATACAATGTATTAACAAATCTTGGGAACAAAACATTATATTCACATATACCAAAGGTAACCTAATTTGTCTAATTGCATAATCAATGCATAGCAGATACTAGGCATAGTTAAAAAATTGATCACCTTTCATGAAAGATAAAGTAGCTAAAAGAAGCTGTAAGTCTGAAATCATAGTATTGAAATAATGCTATATTCATTAAATACTTTAATTACATAATTAAGATTATGTAATGGCTATACTATAATACATATGTATAATTACAGTGAAAATGGAGGATTCCCCAACAGTTTTCACTGCTACATTACAACCAAACACTTCTCCACAATATGAATGTCCAAACCATGATTGTCCAAATAAGGAAACTTCAGACATTGTACTAATTATCATACTGAGTGTAATAGCATCGTGTATACTAAATATAACAATAACTATGGTAACACATATTACATGGAAATGGAGCAAATGTGGTGAGTCAGATATAAATTTAAACTGAGTGATATAACAATTACAATGGGATGCATACAGGGAAAATGAAGTGCTTGTCAGACAGGTACACACGACCCATTATTTGTGTATATGTTTATAATAGTGTAATAATTAATGTAAACATAGGCATTCCAACAAGCACATTGCTTCAAAAGAGAAAGCAGAAATTCAGACTACAATGGTAAGCTAAATCTAATTATTTTTGATCACAACATTAAAAAAGTTATACATTACAACAGAAAATTTGAGTAACATCTTGCCACACTTGTTCATTTAACTTAATGATGATATGAAAAGGCTTATAATGTAAAGTATTTTAACATTTTTAGAATGCTGCTTATGCCTCTGTTCAAGTCAGTAGACAATTACCTTCCTCAGTTCAAACCGGTGAAGATGAAGTTAGCGAAACTTATGCCATTCCCATGTATTAGGTAAAGTGTTACTTTATAACAATATTTTCAAAGTTGCAAACATAATTATTATATCAAATTAGAGAGATTACTTCCTACAACAATGCCAAAATTTGTTTGGTTCTGATGTTAATCCAAATATTCATGTGTGTACAAGTAATAGAAGTTTGATTTAATATATTTTATTTTCTTGTATTATGATACAGATCAACTTCCTGCTCTACCTCCTAAAATACCTCCTCATCAGAAATTTGAAGGATCTTGGGTGTATGCATTACATTCAGACAAGTTTTTAGAAACTTTGTAGATAATACTAACTTTTTTATGCTCCTTCATTTTAAGTATACCATGTGCAATGTGTGAAAATTAACACTTGCTACTTATTGCATTATTGATATCACTTTAAATGTAATAAACTCAGACAATTTTTAGAACAAACTATTCCAACAGATTATTCTGTGGTAATTGTTATACTTTACCAACATAGAACATTTTGTACTTCATTATGCTGTTTGGGTTTCACACAAACAAACACAAACATATTAGCTAATTAATTATTATTCATGCAGTTAAATTATTATTTCTAACATCACAAATTATTATTATTATTATTATTATTTCTGTGTCACTGACACTCACAAACATTTATGTTTTGGGTTCTAATACAACATGCACACTGGTGTGCGTTAATTAGAGGCATTATAGTCAGTCACATGTTAAGAAACTCTTATCAATAAAAGAGTATACATCCAAGTGGTCCTTCGAGAGAATCAAACAAATCCATAACAAGCCACCACACTTGTTCATATGCATGAGCAAACACCTGCTGCCCCCAGACACCTAGAGTTTACTGGGTTGAGGACCGTATTGATTGAAGAAGACAGTAGGTGTAAGTCGTGGAAGTCATAAAAGCAATTGATTGTTTTTATATTGACATTAACAAACATTACTACTGTATATTGTTTATTCATGATGTAGCATTAGAGTGTGTGTATTGTGAGATAGCATAGCATATGCAAATAAATCTTATAAAAACTGAGCATTTCACATCATTTTTTTGTTCTACTTCAATCATTTGACAACTGTTCTTATGAACTTTGAAAGAAATACAGTGGGCAGAGTCATTAGCAGCCGAATTTATTACTTACAGACTTCTGTTTTAAGCAGTGCTCCCTCATTAATTACTATAGATTTTATTAAGCTCAATTTTTCAAACTGCTTTGGTAAATAAAAATAGCATAGCAACTAAGCCAGCATACACTCTGGTACCTTGCACCATCCACTCGCAATAAATCAATTACCACATAATAACGTCCACTAACTCCTTTCACTTTATATTGGTAAATACAATTTATATCAGGCTACTTTAAATTTAAATTAGGCATTGAAATAATCTGTTGCTGCCAAGATAAATATCCGAAAATATTTTTAACTTTATAACTAGCATACATAATAACAAAGCAGTTTGGGACATTTCAACACCTATGCAGATGTCATCATCAGTGAATAGTACAAATAAGTGACAATACATAGGGAAATAAGAAAAATAAAAAATGTTTGTGCTAGTCATGTGAGTATGTAAAAGTAAATGTTTGAGGGAAAATAAATTTATAAGTTAGCAGTTAACTGTTCATCTGTTGTTATTGTTGTTGTTATTGTTTTTTGTTTCCTGACCAGGCAATCATGGTCACTTGACAGAGTGCCCTGGTCCCTGTTCATTCCTGAATCCACTAGTTTAATGAACTAGGATTCCAATGCACAATCGTTATTTCTATTGCAAATACACAAAACTTAAATATCCATACAATTAATGTTGCTACCTGTCTTTAATGTATGTTGTGCCACTACTGACGTCATTGCCAATCCTGATGTCAATGCATATCAATGCTATTAGTTAACTTGTTCTCTTTTAATTTGTGTATTTACAATACATAGCTAAATACTACATCAATTTTGGCAAGCAATCAATGAGTAATGTAGGCACTTTTAAAAAAATTAATAGGGCAAGTTTTGAAGTACTGGAGTAATCATTTAGACAGAAAAAAGCAATATTTCACTATGTCTCTGAACAGTAATTCCTCGAAAGATATTCACAGCTAAAATAATTTGCTTTTGAGAGATAGTATTATTGATAGCTGTATAATATAGATGCATTCCATTGTACAATACTGCGAAGCCATTTGCTCCAATTGTTTTCATTATTGCATTTCACACTCCACCAGAACTTACTCAGCGAGGAAGGGGAAAATGAATTAGGTAATGAATGTATTTTAAGAGATTCTGTTACACTTACTTTACTCATATCCACTCCTGCGGTGGCTTTTTCGGGCGTCTTATTGGGCCACTTCCTTCCATCTTATTGGGCCACTTCCTTCCATCTTATTGGGCCACTTCCTTCCATCTTATTGGGCCACTTCCTTCCATCTTATTGTGACACTTCCTTCCATCTTATTGGGACACTTCCTTCCGTCTTATTGGGCCACTTCCTTCCATTCTATTGGCCATTCCTTCCGTATTTTGGGGGACCACTTCCTCTCATTATTGGGCCACTTCCTTCCGTCTTTATTGGGCCACTTCCTCCATTCTGTCTTTGGCCACTTCCTTCCATCCTATTTGGCCACTTCCTTCCATCATTTTGGGCCACTTCCTTCCATCTTATTGGGCCACTTCCTTCCATCTTATTGGGCCACTTCCTTCCATCCTATTTGGCCACTTCCTTCCATCTTTTTGGGCCACTTCCTTCCATCCTATTTGGCCACTTCCTTCCATCTTATTGGGCCACTTCCTTCCATCTTATTGGGCCACTTCCTTCCGTCTTATTGGGCCACTTCCTTCCATCTTATTGGGCCACTTCCTTCCGTCTTATTGGGCCACTTCCTTCCATCTTATTGGGCCACTTCCTTCCGTCGTATTGGGCCACTTCCTTCCATCTTATTGGGCCACTTTTTTCGATCTTTGGGCCACTCATTCCATCTTATTGGGCATTCCTTCCATCCTATTGGCCAATCCTTCCATCCTTAAATGGGCACTCTTCGTCTTATTGGGCCACTTCTTTCAGTCGTATTGGGCCACTTCCTTCCCATCTTATTGGGCCACTTCCTTCCATCCTATTTTGGCACTTCCTTCCATTTATTGGGCCAACCTTCTTCGATCTTATGGGCCACTTCCTTCCATCTTATTGGGCCACTTTCTTCGATCTTATTGGGCCACTTCCTTCCATCTTATTGGGCCACTTCCTTCCATCCTATTTGGCCACTTCCTTCCATCTTATTGGGCCACTTCTTTCCATCTTATTGGGCCACTTCCTTCCATCCTATTTGGCCACTTCCTTCCATCTTATTGGGCCACTTCCTTCCATCTTATTGGGCCACTTCCTTCCATCCTATTTGGCCACTTCCTTCCATCTTATTGGGCCACTTCTTTCCATCTTATTGGGCCACTTCCTTCCATCCTATTTGGCCACTTTCTTCCATCTTATTGGGCCACTTCCTTCCATCTTATTGGGCCACTTCCTTCCATCTTATTGGGCCACTTCTTTCCATCTTATTGGGCCACTTCCTACTTCTATCGCATTTTCACACTTCCATCGTAATTCCGTCCTACTTTTATCGGACTGAGCATGCGTACTTCAAACCAGTTGCTATCCACCTGTCAGTTACTGGAGTATGGAGGACAAACTTAGGCTTTTCACTTTTTCTCAGCAGAATTTAAAGCAAACTAGTTAGTTTATAGCAAATGTCGGTTATGATAGCATAAAAAACATCAGTACTGACATCCTGCACATCCTAGCAAATTCATAAATGTACTAACAAGATATTGTACATTTACTTCATTAGAGGTACAGTGTTACTTTTATGACATTTCAAAAGTGTACACATTATATCAAATTAGAGAGATAACTACCACAAAATATCAGGCACAAGACAAAAATTTGTTTGGTATGGTTTTATTTCAAATATTCATTTGTGTACAAGTGATTGGAATTTGATTAACACTTACCATTATTCTGCATTGTGACTCAGATCAACTTCCTGTTCTACACATGCACATCTTCACAATTTTTAAAGGAATTTGTGTGTATCCATCATGTTCAGAGCAGCATTAAAACTTTGTATGTAATGCCAGACTTTTGTGGATAATGATCTTTCACTTTAAGTCTTGTATATGCAATGCAGTAAAAATGACACTGGTAAATATTAGTAAATATTTCATACCAATTGATATGTTATAAACTAAGATAATTTTTACACAAAGTATTCTATCTAATTTTCTATATTTTCAACCAATATTGTCCATTATATACTTTATTATGTTAACATTTCTTGAAGTTATGGAGCAGCAGTATGCTTTTAATGTGTATTTTAAAGCTTTGTATGCTGGATTCAATCAATGTAAAAGTATTTTATTCATTAAGTTAAATGGCTGCAAAGTGAAACAAATATTAGGTCATAAATTGACACCAAATTTTATCAGAAATGTGAGGGTGGTCATGCATGAGCAAGCCCCATCACCCACAAACTCATGGGGCTTACTGGGATGAAGCCTGTACAAATTAAAAAGATAGTATGTTTAAGTAGTGGAAGTCATAAAAGCAATTTTTTATAGACTTGACATTAATAAAACAATTGGTACTGATTATTGTCTGCTTCATGATGTAGTATTACAATGTGGTTGTATGTGAGTAGGGCCTGCCAGAATATGCTAGAATATTTCTGAAATACAGAAGTGAAATGGCATAGTGGAATTATAATAATAGTCTAGAGTAATAAAGCACATAAAGAATAAAGGAAAATGAGAATAATTACCTCATGTAATCCTTAAAACAATCGTAGTGTTTTGTTTTTGTTTTTATTGTTTTACAACAGAAGGATGCAAGAATTTAGAAATGTTGTCAGGTAGATCTTTATTACTTAATTAAATCAACAGGGTTTGTGCTGACCACTCTGTTATAGTACAGTTTGAAATACTAGGAGTATATTCAGCTAAGGTTCAGAGTCAGCAAGTCATTTGGAGGATAATGCTAAAAGGTTTCTCTTCTTGCATCAGAATTAACAAGAAAGAGTAAATAATTGCCAACCGAGAAGATGCATCTAGTAGCAGTCCATTTGCTGTAAGCATACTTAAGCAATATCTGAAGTAAAGTTTTTATAAGTTGCTAATTGCTAGAGCAAACTATATATTAAATTTACCGCTATAAAGAAAAAAATATTACGAATCAAGTTATGAATATACCTCACTATATATTTTTTGTGTGGTAGCAAAACCAAGTTTCTGTCACAGGAGGCAGCTATTTACGGGACTGGACTGCATAAATACACCGTATTCTATGCAACTAGCTTAACCAATTTGAATTGCCGATCTTCAGGAGCAAACTACCCAAACAGAATTCAGAATATTTCAGGTAGGAGAAAGTTAGGAGCTCCAGCCTCTAAAACCACCCTGCAGTGCCTGAAAAGAGTCCGCTGACAACCATAGCTAACAATATCCGTAAACAATGATCATAATTGGAGTTGGCAAACAAATTGTCAAGACTGTAGCTTTAACAAGCTGGTTATCAGCACATTATAAATAAATTTACAACTTTGCTATGGCTATCAATGGATTCTTTTTAAGCAATGATGCTTCTTGAGCCTGGCTCAAGAAGCATCATTGCTTGTACTCAGGTCAGCTCGTCCAGCAAACCGTGGGCGCCGTAACAGTAATTGGCGAGCGAGCGTAGCGAGCGAGACACTTACAGGGGTAACACAATCGAAAATCGGGGATGTTTATTCAGCGAGCGAGCGAAGCGAGCGAAGCTGACTATCAGTCGTGTTCAATTGAGATTTCAGATATATATATATATATATGTATGTAGGTATGTATGCGTACGTCAAAAAATTTCGCCCGCGCTTCTAATTACGTAAGTAGGCAAAGCGTTCACAGTTTCCAGTACGTGTAACCTTTCAAGTCAAACGCACTGGATTTTTCAATTAGCGAGCGCGGAGAATCCTGCTGCACTGCCTTATGCAACTTTGTTTCAACCAAAAAGTTTATAGCTACTCTCTTCTTGAAACAATTGTGAAGTCTTTATCAAGCTGCGCTTCTTTGCCACTGCTTTTGAAGTTTATTCAGGTAATTCTGTTATTGTTAACTCTTCATGCCTAATCATTGCTATTAGCTGCTAAAACAGAGAAGAGGGCTACAATGCATGGGTCCACTTCCGTAGTCTGGGATCAGAGACTTTAGATTCTCTGATGCTAACTGAGAATGGAAAGGGTTACACTGTGCACTACAGTTAGATGTAATTTCTGTCCTATTTTTCTGTAAAAAGAGTCTGCTCGCTCGCCATGCATTTGCGCTATTCGAGCGCACCACTAGTTGGCGAGCGAGCGTAGCGAGCGAGACACTTACAGGGGTAAAAATGAAAAAATCGGGGATGTTTGTTTATTTATTTATATATATGGACGTACGTATGTCATTTTGTACTTTGACCCTCCGTATTTTTGTGTTAGCTCTGCGTTCGACGCCGTCCCAAACTTCACTAAACAGAATCCTCCCGGTTTAGCGACCATTACCCGCATCACCTTAGAAATTGAATTGTTTACGGCTTTGAATTGTTTTGCGGGTGCAGTTAAAACTCAAAATCTTATGGGAGCTCCATTTCTATTCGACTTAGTGGCGGTGGTAAGTTAATGCGCTATTTGTCACAGTTATAAGCCCTACTCAACAGTATTTACTTAAAAATGCATTGTCCACTAGACGAACCACGAAGGTAAGTCTTGCGTAGGTATGTTCAGTTGTGTGAGCGTGTTCAAGAGTTACTGGTAATTGAAATCATCAGAATGGCAGATGTTTGATACTACAAAAGTTAGACCATTATCAGGTAGGAAGGTTATTTGGTATTAGTTTGCTGAAATAAAAGGTCATAACTGCTATTATAGGGTTTGCATGAACTAAGATAAAACATAATAATAATACTGTATTTTTATGTTGCCTAAATATCAGGCTCGCTCGCCATTTGTGCTCAAGCACACCACTAGTTTATTTGTATATATGTATGGACGTATGTATGTCATTTTGTACTTTGACCCTCGCGTTTTTGTGTTAGTTACGTGTTCGACCCCGTCCCAAATTGCACTAAACAGAATCCTCTGGTTTATCGATCAGTACCCGTATCACACTAGAAATTGAATTGTTTTACCGTTATGAATTCTTTTGCGGGTGCAGTTAAAACTTGAAAACTTAAGGGACTTCCATTTGTATTCGAGTTAGGGGCGGTGGTAAGTCAATGCGCTCTTTGTCATGGTTATAAGCCGTGCGCAACAGTATTTACTTGAAAATACATTGTCCACTAGACTACCGCTAAGGTAAGTCTGTGTAGGTGCATGTCCAGTTGTGTCAAAACATTGTGTGTTGTTACAACCACTACTTAGCTAAAGAATATCACAAAGAAAACTTTTAAATAACGTGTATTGTTTTGTTGTTGTTTTTTTCCTTCAATTCAAGCAGTTGCAGAGAGTTGTTACTATGGCACTGAAATCCCTTTACCGTGTATGCGAAATTTAAAACCTGGACCTTATTTTCAGTAGCTTCAGTGTTAGAAGTCAAAATCATTCATATAACAATAGTATAGTCTTTAGGCTCGCTCGCCATTTGTGCTGAAGCACATCACTAGTTAGACAACCACTACCACATTCCTCTAGAACAGCCAATGTGCATAATTGTCCCCAGACCCTTCTCCGCGTAGCGGTTAGGTAAAGGGTCTGGCTGTGCCAGACTAGTGAGCGCAAGCTTTCATTAGCTAATAATATGACGTACAATAATAGTTCACTGGGGTGGAAACTGCTGAGAGATTGACGGTCTAATTAACAGTAATTTCTTCTCTACTAGCTATGCCAAATTTCATCAGTTCTTCTAGATTAGTAGCATTATAATTAGATATAATTCACAGAATGTTTCGGCTGGTAAACCTTCTCAAAATAAACCTTCACAACAGAAGAAGGCTTATGAGCCCAAAAGTTTTGTGAATTATATCTAATTTTAATGCTACTACACTAAAAATATTGAATTACCAATTTAGTTTGTTGGGCCCTCTGCTTCTTTGGCTAGGTCCACCCAACAATGCTATACTAATTTCCTCGTCAGTTCAAGTTTTAACTTAATTTTGATAAATCAAAATAAAGATAATGGAGAGAGAGTGTCTCAATCAGATAGTCAGAGCCATGACTGTCCCTGGTCAGCCCTTTTATAGACTGCCAATGGGATCACAAGAAAATAAAATAAAATGTAAAACTGACCAATCACAGAGATGGTAATGAACTATTAAACTAACCAATCAAATGAGAGAAACATTCACACAAATTGTAACAAGTAACCTAGGCAACATAAAATGATACGTAAAATACAGCTGCTACTACAGCTATTGAAAACTAACACACAAACAACATACAAACATACATACAGAATAAATGTCTGTTGTGGGGTGTGGTCCCCACATAGTTTATATTCTCATATAATTATAATTTCAAAGATTTAAACTTAACATTGTTTCTCATTACTAACATTTTCTTTATGCATTATCCAAACTAGCTATCTTATGTTTTTAATAACTGTCTGAAAGAGTTGTACCAAATAATTACAAGCATTTCTTGTTTCAGTTTTTAATAGATGAGTATAACGTCAATAGCCATTTGCACAATATAAAAGAGAGAAAAAACATAAAGTATTAGAAATAATGTATTTGACTCATCTATATTATTGCAAAGTGGCCAAAATGGTGTATATATTTTATTAATTTATTTGTAAATTTTTGCTTCTTTGTTTGGTCGGTTTCGGGTTTTGTTTGTATTTGTTTATTTTGCAGTGGTATTGCATTCATTCATTTACTCATTCATTCATTCATTCACTCCCTATTCATTCACAAGTTATGGGGAAATAGGAAAATTTTAAGCTGAGTTGATGTTCAAAACATATAATTCTGTACTTAGAGTTACGCCTCAACAGCACAGCACGTAAATATTAGGGATGAAAACTGAGGTAGCTAGGACACTTGGGGGAAGCTGGGAAGTTTTAAGGACAAGCTTCCCCCCTCCCCACTACCACTAGATAGTGTAGAGTTATTCCTTCAAGGCTTTAGTTGAAGGAAAGGTCATAGTCAACCAGAATCCTCTGTTGCCAGAAGAAAAATATATAGAGAGTACATAATTTAGCATCACTATTTTGTATAGTGTCTTAAAGTGTCTTAACAATTTCCATCACTAGCTATATTATACTAATTACAAAATCCTCCCTCAACTTGATAGAAACAGGAAGTTGACCTCAGTTTGTCAAATTTGACATGTTTGACAAAATTAAATTCACTTCCTGATCTATTATGAAGAGAAAGGAGTTTGTAATTAGTATTTAGCTAGTGATTGACATTGCTAAGATGTTACAAATAGCCATGCTAAAAATGTACTCTCTATACATTTTTCCCCTCATACATTCAGTATGTGTAGCTGATCTCTACCAAGTGAACAGGACTAGGACTCAGTGCTACTCTGATGTAGCTGAGTTTGTATGCTACCGGCAAGTACCATTTGCAAGTTGGACTATTACAAGTCGTAGAAGTGAAGAGTCAGTTCAACTGAACTTCCACAGTGTGATTGGTAAAAGAACTGGGTCTGGCACAATAGATTCTACAACAGTGAGAGTTGGAATTATTTCAGGTGATTCATCCTTTATTTCGAGCAGATTAACTATAGATGCTAATTTACAAGCAGATATATCATGTCAAATGGAAAGCGTTTACTACCAATCAGTAAATAGTAAGTACATAACCTAAACTGCCAAAATGAATAATCTAGTATTTTTTTAATGAATAAAAAAATGTGATTACATCTAATATCTATACAGACCTTTGTCATTGTGACTGATTTAGACCTATTGATAATTTTATACTTCATACACTCTTGCTTAATATCTTTTATAATAACTTTTAATTTAGCAAGATGTACAAAAATTTCTTGCAATCATAAACTGTTTCAATTTATTGATGAAGCATTACTAAACCCATGAAGTGTTGTCTCTTTCCTTTTGCATAAATAGATGTCTTTTGTATTATGCTTAAGCAACTCTCACTAGCATCTGATTGCCAATCTCAGTTAGACAATTGTAAATGATAGTGAAACAAATCATTGGAAGCTAAAAATTAATGGTTATGTCATAGGGTCTACAATCATGCAATCAGAAATTATTTTAACCCCAACTACAAGTGGTTCCTCCAGTTATAGAGTAACATGGACACCATCCTACTACAATACTTCAAGATACATGATAATAGTTTATCCTCCTGAATCCTACACACAGGAAGATCTCATCATCCACAACACTGATAACAGTACAGTACACAACATCACTATAGCACTCAATGACTGCCCACACAGGATATATTCTACTTTTATACCGAGTAAGAATATCATAACAAAAAAAATTGGTATTTTATTGCCATATTGTTTGCATAGGTTGCCCAATGTTGGTTTCTCAGGATGTGCTAAACTACAGAATGTTTGTAACTGGACAAATGACTGTACATTTAGTGAATAATCAGGTAACCCGGTGTGTAAATGAGATGTGGGAGATAAATTTTGTTTCACAACTCACTACTGCAAAAGGTATGATATATTGATGTTAAATATTCACGTAGTATATAATGTGTATGTATATAATATATGTATGCAATTGTACGAAGAGAAAATAGTTTCTTGAAATGACCAATAGACTTTGCAGATGGCATCATTCAGTTTGTCAGAGAAATGCACAAACATTAATTAGCTAAAGTACCGCATCAAACAATCTTTGATGCATCATTGTGTCTTATGTCAGCTTGAATTTTTTACTGCCATTTACATTATTCTATACCGTGTTTTTTTTGGCTGTAAACCCACAAAATAAAATATTAATACACTAATTGATATATATACAATTAGAACATACCACTTTTCAAGCAATTAGTTAATTTGTACAATGTTAATAAATTACTGTATGTGTTTATAAAACAGATATTTCTGAAGCAACTAATTTAACATTATCATAAGATCTAAACACTTCACCAGGATATCACTGTCTGAATGAATGTGGTCCAAAAAAAGAAACTTCAAATATTTCACTGGTAGTCATTTTGTGTGTAATAACAACCTGCATTCTAACTATCATAATTCATATATTAATACTCATTATGTGGAAATGGAATAACTGTGGTAAGTCAGTACTATAAAAAAATCTATTGTATTAATACATATGTTGTGCCTCAATATTGGTATGTATTGTATGTAGGCAAAATTGAACAAATATCATGCAGGTAAATAATTCTAGAAATTATCTACAATAGTTCGGAATTATATGAAGACAAGACAAAGTTAATATTATACATTCATAAATATTATGCTTGCAGGAGTTCATGCCAGCAAGGTCATGCAATAAACAGCAAACAGATAGTAAACGTCAAGGTAAAAAGTTATTTCAGTTAGTGAGTAGAGAATGAAATTTAGTGATTTGTTTACATAATTAAATAATTAATATCAATAATACCTTTTTATTGTATTGGGTTAACAAATATGTAAATAATGACAAAGACTAAAGTATTGCTAGCTACTGCATCTGTTCGACTGGTACACTGTTAATTTTAGTTTTTATCACATACATAGAATGATGCCTATGACACTATTGAAATTAGCAGACAATTAACTCCTCCAAGTCGACATTGTGCTGACAATATAGAGGATTATTATGCAGTTCCCATGTTAGAGGTAAGTGCTGGTTTTCTTTTGCATATTTTCTAATTAATTGAAATATTGAATGTTATGTCTACTTAGAGAGATAATCAAGTACACCAAATCGATGAGGTTCCACACCCTAGAGTTGCTGGTATAATCTATCATACTTAATTTTCAATGCTCCACAGTAAATTCCTCTGAAAATAAATTGCCTTAAAACTTGAAAATAAAACTGGTTGGTTTTAATCAGCATCCTAGCAAACTCTCTCACATGTTGCACTTGTAAACTTACCTCATTTATATTGATAATAATAGTTACATTGCTTTGTTATGTCGGTTTTTTTATACATTTATCTCTGGTAAATGACTTTACATACAATGCCTATACCATTGTAAAATCAATACTTTTATAAAACTACTAATTGTAAAAAGTGTAATTTACAATTCAAGAGGATGGCTCACAAGCAGTCTCTAATAAACTTAAAAATTTTCAATCTATTAGGAAGATGAATAAATCATACTCATATTTGAATAGACACAGTATAAGTTCTTACTACATTGCTGGCTACCAATGTTTATACATATATTAATATTACTTCTTCCTAGATTAAATGCAAGCATTTTGTTCCTTCAGAGTCTACATCCGTGAACAATAATGTTTGTTTCATTATGCACAGTTGTATGTATCATATAACTGTTGTTGCAAATTACATGATCCTTAAAATCCAATATCAATCTCTGTTATCACTAATTGTCCCAAAATTTTGTGTAATTTGGAATATATTTTCGATGTTGTTCTCATTAACATGATAAACACAGCTTGTTGGAATAACTGTAGCTATCACTATATGACATAGATTTAGTTTCTTTGATAGTAAAAACATTTTCTTAGTTATGGTATTAGTTCAATTTAAGCTGTATCGCTGCTTCCTTAAATTTTATTTTATTATACATGAATTGACCAATTAAATCCCCCTAAAATCTATTATCTTTGTGTTAGTATTGATACATGTATACTGGCTGGTGGTAATCTGAATTCACTTAGTATGTGTAGCTGATTTCTATTAAGAGAACTAGACTAGGACTCTGTGTTTTTCAGCTGATTTAGCTGAATTTGTTGGCTCCCTACAGTTAAGAACAATTAATTGAAGAGTTCTTGTATCAGTAGTAGTTAAGTGTCTTGAGTTTTAAGTTTCTGATACTGTGTTAAGAATGATGTCTGATAATGTATGTTCTAGTTCACAACCACATCTGGGTAATATCCTTCTCTGTGACTACTTTGACAATACGCTTGTCTTTCTGCAGTAATAGTGTGCAATGGTGACAGGATTACATATTACCTGCAAAAGTGTAAAAAAAGCTGTCATCGGTCACTTACTTAACCTATAATTCAGCGAGCGAGCGAAGCGAGCGAAGCTGACTATCAGTCGTGTTCAATTGAGATTTCAGATATATATATATATATATGTAGGTATGTATGCGTACGTCAAAAAATTTCGCCCGCGCTTCTAATTACGTAAGTTAGGTAAAGCGTTTACAGTTCCGGTATTTTTCAATTAACGAGCACGGAGAATCAACTTTGTTTCAACCAAAAAGTTTATAGCTACTCTCTTCTTGGCGAAAGACTGAATGGCAAATTGTCAAGCTGCGCTTCTTTGCCACTGCGTTCGAAGTTTATTCAGGTAATTCTGTTATTGTTAACTCTTCATGCCTAATCATTGCTATTATTTAGCGATTTCCTTCACAAATCATCTTTACCTATACTCATATATTTACTCGCTCGCCATGCATTTGCGCTATTCGAGCGCACCACTAGTACAAGATATTTCTTCACTTACAGTGTTACATGAACCATACTCTTCTACATGTCTTCAAAATGCACAATCCTCGTGAATCCTATACACAGGAAGATCTCATCATCCATAACACTGACAACAGTACACCAATGCTATGTAGATAATTATTATACTGAATTGTGGCTATTTTTTTGTAAAACAATGCTAAAAATAGTGTACTTACACTTTTATAAACTTCCTCAACTACTCCTTACTGAAGTTGCTATCTCACAAAAGCAGGAAGTGTATTATTTGATACTGCTGTATGTATGTTTGTCATGAATCACAACGCGCGAGGCCTAAACATGATACTTGGGTTTGTAAAGTCTCTTTGGTGCTTTTCTTACTGGATACTAATACGTGTTCTAATCATACATTCTGATATAGTTTGTTTAGGGGATCTTTACCAAGTGAACAGAATCAGGACTCTGTGTAACTCTGATGTAGCTGAGTTTGTATGCTCCCAATATGGTAATGATGTTGTTATATGGAGATTTTCAGCCAATGGAGGCAGTCAGAGGAGAATTTCCTTCCTTCTTCCCCTTGACAACACTCCAGAAGGAAGAAATAAACATAACACACTGGAGTCTACTAGAGTGGAAGGTCATCTCATTTTTGCCAACTCATCCTTCTTCAAGAGTAGCCTAACTATTGATGCATCACTATCTGTTACTATTAGTTGTAACTCTATAGATGAAATTATGTACCATCCTTTAAATAGTGAGTGAATGGTAGACACATGAATGTAAATGACATTATTCAATGAGAATAATACATTGCATGCATGTGACAAATTGGTTGCTACAGTTTTCTTGGTCATTGGTTGAAATCTCTCTTCAAAGTGCTTAACTAGTATTATTGTACTGTGAAAAAAGTTGAATTGCACAGTAAACTATACTAAGTACTATTGTACTGTTTGTAATGTTCATTTATTAGAATCCGGTTTAGTACCAACAGATATTTTCCTAACTTCTACTGGTACTGATCCCTCAAGCTACAACATTTCATGGATGCCTTTCTTATCCAATTTAAGATTCATCATAACAGTTTACCCTCCTGAATCTTACACACAGGAAGACCTCATCCTCCACAACACTGATAACAGTACAGTACACAACATCACTATAGCACTCAATGACTGCCCACACAGGATATATTCCACTTTTATATTCGGTAAGAAATATTCTAATTGTGTATTAATTATCATAATGTACTAGTGACATATCATACAATAGGCTGCGAAATTCTGAATGCTCCTGAAATCATAGAATACCAAGTTTCTACTACTGGAGAAATGTCTGTTCATTTGACAAACAATAATCACATAATACAATGTATTAACAAATCTTGGGAGCAAAACTTTTTATTCACATACACCAAAGGAAACCTAATTTGTGTAATTGCATAATCAATGCATAGCAGATACTAGACATAGTTTAAAATTAATCACCTTTCATGAAAGATAAAGTAGCCTAAAAGAAGCTGTAAGTCTATTGTATTGAAATAATGCTATATTTATAATAACATATTAAGATTATGTAATGGCTAATATGTACATTACAGTGAAAATGGAGGATTCCCCAACAGTTTTCACTGCTACATTACAACCAAACACTTCTCCACAATATGAATGTCCCAACCATGATTGTCCAAATAAGGAAACTTCAGACATTGTACTAATTGTCATACTGAGTGTAATAGGATCGTGTATACTAAATATAACAATAACTATGGTAACACATATTACATGGAAATGGAGCAAATGTGGTGAGTCAGATATAATAAATTTTAACGAAGTGGTATAACAATTGCAATGGGTCACATACAGGGAAAATGAAGTGCTTGTCAGACAGGTATACACGACCCATTATTTGTGTATATGTTTATAATAGTGCAATAATTAATGTAAACATAGGCACTCCAACAAGCACATTGCTTCAAAAGAGAAAGCAGAAATACAGACTACAATGGTAAGCTAAATCTAATTATATTTGATCTCAACATTAAAAAAGGTATACATTACAACAGAAAAGTTTAGTAACATCTTGCCACACTTGTTTGTTTAACTTAATGATGATATGAAAAGGCTTATAATGTAAAGTATTTTAACATTTTTAGAATGCTGCTTATGCCTCTGTTCAAGTCAGTAGACAATTACCTTCCTCAGTTCAAACCGGTGAAGAGGAAGTTAGTGAAACTTATGCCATTCCCATGTATTAGGTAAAGTGTTACTTTATAACAACATATTCAAAGTTGCAAACATAATTATTATATCAAAATAGAGAGATTATTTTCCACATCAATGCCAAAGTTTGTTTGGCTCTGATGTTAATCTAAATATTCATTTGTGTACAAGTAATAGAAGTTTGATTTAATATTTTTTTATTTTCTTGTATTATGATACAGATCAACTTCCTGCTCTACCTCCTAAAATACCTCATCATCAGAATTTTGAAGGATCTTGTGTGTTATGCATTACATTCAGACAAGTTTTTTAAGTATTCCATTTGCAATGTGTTAAAAATTAACACTTGCTACTTATTGCATTATTGATATCACTTGACGTGTAATAAACTCAGACAATTTTTAGAACAAACTATTCCAACAGATTATTCTGTGGTAATTGTTATACTTTACCAACGTAGAACATTTGTACTTCATTATGCATGAGCAAACACCTGCTGCCCCCAGACACCTAGGGTTTACTGGGTTGAGGACCGTATGGATTGAATACGACAGTAGGTATAAGTCGTGGAAGTCATAAAAGCAATTGATTGTTTCTATAGTGACATTAATAAACATTACTACTGTATATTGTTTATTCATGATGTAGCATTAGAGTGTGTCTATTGTGAGATAGCATAGCATATGCAAATGAATCTTACAAAAACTGAGCATTGATTTTCTAATTAAATAATAGTTATTGTGACTTCTTGCCAAAGTCCTTTTCAGGGGTCATTAACAATATTGACTGTTAGAACGAAAAAAAATGTGCTATTATTATAATTATTTCCAGTCGAGAATGACTGAATCATTGAAAGATTACTGCTAATAGCTCAGGTATGCTGAGTCTTCATCAAGATTTATTAGTCCATGTTCCTTTCTTATTTCTTCTTAAATGATTACATCATAAAACTTAACATAATAAAAAGTAAATTTGTGATAACTGTTTGTTATCACAAATTTACTTTTTATTATGATATAATTTTATGATGTAATCATTTTGGGAAATGCAACAGATAGCATACAGTAATACTAAACAAAAACATTCTGACATTACAAAAGATCACCAGAGTACAGTTTACTCTCTCATTATCATGACGAAATAAAAGTTTCGACTTTGTTATTATTGATACATGTATACTGGCTCGTTGCAAGCAGAAATCACTTCTATGTGTCTTCAAAATTCACAATCCACCTAAATCCTACACACAGGAAGATCTCATCATCCCTAACACTCAAAACAGTACAGAATACAACACCTCTGTAGCACACAATCACTGCCCATCACAAGATCTATTCTGCTGTTTTCCTAGGATACTTTTTTACTTCTAATATCATTTCATGAGATGTGCTACATATATTCAGTTGTGTTTTGTAGATAGCAGCCATTGTAATAAATACAGCAATGGCAGAAAACCCCACATCAAGTTGTTTCTTTTTCGTGTTTTTCAATAACCTATTCTAAGGGCAAACAATAACAGAACAAGATTGAACCTTTTTTATAGCCAGGAATCCTGGGTTCAACTTCCTGGCAGCAACTGAGAGTTTTCACATTTTACTTTTGCTTTTCTTTAGGCCCATTTAAGTTCAATCTGGTTTTAAGAAGAGTCAGAACTTGATAATTATGACACAACTGT
>WLWD01003232.1_pt1 | contig 31275 bp, 24 predicted proteins | sample 6712731 | NCBI WGS metagenome assembly WLWD01 (sample SAMN12718690, study PRJNA576275) | sponge metagenome | isolation source: marine sponge | host: Mycale hentscheli | place: New Zealand: South Island, Marlborough, Capsize Point | collected 2014-11-01
AGCTGAAGGGCTGCTTGGCCTAATAGCTGTGAGGGGCAGTACGCAGTAGTATTAGATGTTGAATGAAGGGCAGCCTGCCCTGGACAGCTACGTTAAGGTGGTCTGTCTGACTGTCACACCACCACCGGGTGGAGAATCTAACCTCACATGCTAACAGTACCATAACTCCACTCTACACCACTCTTGCCATAGTCAAGTGGCTTGTGACTCCAAGATTTACTCCTATAAATGCGAGTGAGACACTCTCAGGGGTAACACAATTGAAAATCGGGGATTTTTGTTTGTAATCTATGTGTGGACGTATGTATGCCATTTGTACTTTGACCCTCGCATATTTTTGTGTTCGCTCCGTGTTCGACCCCATCCCAAACTTCACTAAAAGGAATCCTCCGGTTTAGCGATCATTACCAGTATCACCCTAGAAAGCGAATTATTTACCAATTTGAATTCTTTTGCGGGTGCAGTTAAAACTCAAAAACTTGTGGGAGCTCCATTTCTATTTGAGTTAGTGGCGGTGTTAAGTTAATACGCTATTTGTCAGTTATAAGCCGTATGCAACAGTATTTACTTGAAAATTCATTGCTCCACTAGACTAACCACGAAGGTTAAGTCTTGCGTAGGTATGTCAGTTGTGTGAAAGTATTGTGTATTACAACTACTAAGAATATCCCTCCCCTGTTGCATTATCTGCTCCACATCCCTATTCACATGGAACTTCAAATGTTGGCATTAGCTTTTAATAGTAACAGTCGGTGTGCCTGGTGGAGGCAGCAACAGACACAAGTGAGAAGGAACATGTCCTGATCGCGTGACGGGGTAATTGAGTGAGTGCCATGCAGATGCATATGTGAGCCTGAGAACAGATAGGCAGTGACTCTGAGAATACATCAGTGAGCCCTAGAATACATAGGCAGTGAGCCTGAGAATACATAGGCAGTGAGCCTGAGAATACATAGGCAGTGAGTCTAAGAATACATAGGCAGTGAGTCTAAGAATACATAGGCAGTGAGTCTAAGAATAAATAGGCAGTGAACCTGAGAATACATAGGCAGTGAACCTGAGGAGACATAGGCAGTGAGCCTGAGAATACATAGGCAGTGAGCCTGAGAATACATAGGCAGTGCACCTGAGGAGACATAGGCAGTGACCTGAGAATACATAGGCAGTGAGCCTGAGAATACATAGGCAGTGAGCCTGAGAATACATAGGCAGTGAGCCTGAGAATACATAGGCAATGCACCTGAGGAGACATAGGCAGTGAGCCTGAGAATACATAGGCAGTGAGCCTGAGAATACATAGGCAGTGAGCCTGAGAATACATAGGCAGTGAGCCTGAGAATACATAGGCAGTGAGCCTGAGAAAACATAGGCAGTGAGCCTGAGAATACATAGGCAGTGAGCCCGAGAATACATAGGCAGTGAGCCCGAGAATACATAGGCAGTGAGCCTGTGACTAGATAGGCAGTGAGCCCGAGAATACATAGGCAGCAAGCCTGAGAATACCTAGGCAGTGAGCCCGAGAATACATAGGCAGTGAGCCTGAGACTAGATAGACAGCAAGCCTGAGAATACATAGGTAGTGAGCCTGAGACAAGATAGGCAGTAAGCCTATGAATAGATACATAGGCAGCGAACCTGAGAATACATAGAAAGTGAGTCTGAGAATACCTAGGCAGCAAGTTTGAGAAAACATAGGCAGCAAGCCCGATAGTGCATGCAAAAATAGATAGGCCCTGGGGCTCAGTGCAAGATTAAGTAGGTAAGTCTGATAGTGCAAGATCGGATGGCAGTGAGAGAGTGCACAGATAGAGTATGACGATGTGCAACTAGTTGGCAGCAAGTCTGAGTGTGAGGATGGGTAAGAACAAGAACAAATACTACTCAAGCATGACAATACATTGGTGGTGACTCTGGCTGTGGCAAGGCAGCACACTGAGTGCGAGATAGGTGGTGAACCTGATAGTTGAAACTAGATACCTGGATGTGGGACTAGATAGGTGGCTAGAATGAGAATTGATAGGCAGTGAGCCCGAGAGTGCGCATGAATACATTGGTGAGCTAAAGAGCAAGAATGCTTTAACAGCATTGGGTGTGAAAACAGATAGACAGTAACTTGAGTGTGAGAATAGATAGAAAGTGAGCCTGATAGTGTGAGGATAGAGGCAGCGAGCCTGAGTGAGAGTGAGAATAGATAGGCAGCGAGCCTGAGTGAGAGTGAGAATAGACAGGCAGCGAGCCTGAGTGAGAGTGAGAATAGGTAGGCAGCGAGCCTGAGTGAGAGTGAGAATAGACAGGCAGCGAGCCTGAGTGAGAGTGAGAATAGATAGGCAGCGAGCCTGAGTGAGAATGAGAATAGATAGGCAGCAAGCCTGAGTGAGCGCAAGAGAATAGATAAGCAGTTAGCCTGATAGTGAGAGAATAGACAGGCAGCGAGCCTGATGGAGTGAGAATAGATAGGCAGCGAGCCTGAGTGAGAGTGAGAGAATAGATGACAGCAAGCCTGCGAGTGAGAGTAGACATGCAGTAAGCCTGATAGTGAAAGAATATGAGCCTGATAGCGTAAGACTAGACAGGCAGCGAGCCTGAGAATGACGGCCGTGAGCCTGATAGTGCAAGAATACACAGGCAGTGAGCCTGAGAGTAAGAGAATAGAGACAGGCAGCGAATGTGATAGTGTGAGAATATAACACTATTAAAGGGCCCCCGGTGGACCGTCACACCTCTAGTAAAATCTAACTACAATATGCACTAGAACCTCCTACCTATGCTCTATATAATGCCACACTGGCCATAGTGTAGTGTGGCTTATGAGTCCTAACACACATCCAGCACTAGTTCATTCTCTAATCTCTCTCATCATGTAACCTCTATTTTCTCCACCTCTCTTCTCATGTAACACTCACATCAGCATAAATCTCAATTACAGCATGCACCTGACTGATTCAGGAGTTTCTATGGTTTCGAGAAAACTGATAACTTTGACAGAGCCAATCTTGGCAATACCGTGAGAGGGTCTGGCCATTACTAAATACTGCAGATAGTTACTAATATGCAATGGACAATGATGATCATAAATTTTTGCATGAAGGTTAGAATAAGAAGAGTGGGAGTCGGCCATGCACCCCACACCTGTAACGAAGCCTATGCCTGACCATAATGAGGGTTGGCAGCATGCTTTCAGTAACAGCATCAGAACTATAGTCCAACTCTTAACCTAACTGCACTAGTTAAGCAAGGCAAATGGACCGGCAGCATGCCCATGTATTATCGAGCCATAGAACTCCTGTTTTCGGCTGATTACATCTGTAAGTATCTATTGTGTATGAAAGGCCATAAGCCGGGTACTGATGATTTCACAATGAGGTGGTGGCTTGATGATGTAGATCCTATATATCCAACCTGACCTACAGAAAGCTAATTATTTAGAGTACAGACAGTATATCTCCAGCCCCTTACTCTTAAAAAAACAAACAAACTACCACTGATGAGCAGTCATCCTTAGAGATATAATAGTGTCGGGTGAATCAGCCATTCTGGCAAGGCAGTAACAGGTAGCTGCTAGGCTTAGGCTACAAGCACTGAGAACAGTGGCCATTAGGACTAATGTACTTGTGCCCAGGTGCCATTGCTCCACATGTGACACACCACATGTGACCACTTAGCCGCATGGTCGCAGTATTTGCACGTCCTCTGCCGACCTTTACCTGGGTTCGGGTGATGCGAGTGGGCTACATCTCCGTTAACTTGCTCACTCATCATGTAGTTAATTGTGGCTTAATTAGTGTGGGTAAAACCCCTAAGATAATAGCAAATTTTTCTCGTTCTAACAGCCAATAATTATTTCAGCCGAGAATGACTGACTACTCACTAAGATTGTCAACATCTTGCGATAGTACTGGTCTCATATACACTGACATCTGATTACATAACTTGACATACACATTTACATGTATATTTATTGTCACACAAACACTTGTGTCCTAGGTGACCACAACAAGCTAGCCAGAGCCACTAACTGCTCTGAGTGTTGGTGATATATTCTAGCAATGTAGACCTATTGGAATCAATACTTCCTTATATTACAAACACACTCTAGAGAACACTCACTTGCCATCCAGCGGTGTCAGGTAGTACATGATCTAATGTTGACACTTCTTGAGCCATCATTCACAGCTGGATTAAGGCAAAGACATCGAAAGCAGCTCCACCCACTCCATCCCACTACAAAGAAAAGCAATAGAAAAAGAAAACACACTGAAGTGAATAAATGCAATCATGAAATTTCAACTCATACTCTGCAAGCTAATCCCCCCAAGAAATTGTTAGAAACAGTTCGAGAGGTATAGTCTCTTAAACATATTCACTAACACAGCAGTTCTGGATCTCTAGATTGGCCAGTTGTAACACAACAAGAGGTAGGGCCATCCATGAACACATAGTATAATGCAGAAATAGATGGTCAAGACAGTGTGGAAAAAATAATAACAACAACAACATTAATTTGAGAGGTTAGCCACAGGGAAGAAATCTCAGCTCTATCTAAATGATAGACCTTATAATAAATAAAAATGCATTATCCTAAATTAGATAAACTTAGCGGAAGATATAGAAAATGCAACAGTTGCAAATCCCCGATGTGTGGACAGTGTATATTTCACATGGGCCTCAATTTGGTGGACCAGCATAAAGGAAAAAAATTTGCATTCATTGAAAATATCATATAAGAAATTGAACATCTGAATAATTCAATATTATCCAGGAAATCCCATCATATTGAACTACTGCACACTAACCACTGTCACTATGATAAATTTATCTCTAGCCAACTCTAAGATACACTTCTGAGGATCATGACCGATACTGATTGTAAACATGTTCAATCCCTACTATCATTAGGGCTTTCACCGAGGGGGGAGCTAAGTTAGACAGCAATCGATATTTTAAATTAATCGTGCAATATACTTTATAAGATGTAATTCTGTACCAAGACTTAGAATAAAATATTACCCCCATTCTCTTTTTTGTGCGTGTGTATTATTTATTTTTCCTACTAAGCCTTATACCTTAGCCACTTTCATCATGTATACCACTGTTAATTAAAAAAATACCAGTACATTAAAGGAAAAACAACAACACAATGTCACTAAGTACTAGGGAGGTTGGGGGGGGGGAGGAATTTTATTAGGTACAGTGGCTGAGTGTTTACTGTCATGCTTGTAATCACAAAAAATCTTACCTGACGATGACATGGAAGATGTATATGGATAAGAAAACCAAAAAGGAACATGTTTTGACTTTGTTCATGTTAGTTATTGAATGTGCTTCATTACTACCTTTCATAATGTTTTCAGTAGGTAACAAATTAACAATTTCTAAATTTAATAGTACGGTGCGAAATTGCCCATTAAAAATGTATGGGGAAAATAACTGTTCAATTGAAATCGCACGGGGAAATGAAATAGTGCGTAACTAAGTGAAATAGCACGGAAACTAAGTGAAATACCACAGCTGCTAAGTGAAATAGTACGGATAGATAAGTGTGCATGCGTGCAGCATTAACCTTGAAAACGTACAGTTCGAGAAATTCTAGTTGGAGACAATGTCATTGTGTACCACAGAAGCTCTACCCATATTAGATGGAATTTTTTTAACATTTTAGGATGAGTTGTAGGCTGAACACGAAATTCCAGAGGAAGCTAATGCTGAAATACGAAGATAGTGAGTGACTGATACAGTGTAGCTACAAGTGCAAATGATTAAAAAAAAAGCTGGCCTACTATTAGCGAGTGATAGCACGTGTAACCTGTGCTATTAGGGATCAATAGCACTCATAAAGCATTCAAAATGCACTCTCCGAGTACAATTTCAATTGCTTTACGAGTGTTATTGATCCCTAATAGCATGGTTACCCATGCTATAGTACTCACACTAGTAATATAAAATGGTATTCGATAACCCACACTTTCAGCAATGAATTGGCAGCAGAAATGATTAGTTCAGACAGTTACATGCTTTACAAGAGGGGGAGGGGAGAGGTGCTTAAAGAAAACTCTGTTTTTTTGTCATGGCAAATAATCTGTCATTCACCATAGCTCTACATGCAATTCATTAGCATTAGCTATCTATTCTATACACATCAGAGTATTTAGTACACTTACTTGTTATCACACAGCATAAGTAAATTCCTGCCGTTGTAGTCCTCTCTTCCATTATCATCACTCACCAGTGGCACAAAATGCAACCTAGCCAACAGCTAGACCAACCACGAGCAACCAACCACCACCTACTTCAATCTTGCAGGGTCACCAAGGACAACTTCCACAGAGGTCGAAGGTGAAAGCTGGCACCAAGAGCACGCGAGACATTGCGTGAGGTCAAAGGTGAGGGTCAGCCGTTCTGCACATAACGTCTTTCGTATTTTATACCCCCAAACCCGGTGTTCTCACCCGTATACTACACGATGAAGAGTAGGCATCGGTAAAGGTCGCCACGGTTGTTTCCACATGAAAAAAAAAAAGGAGTTAGTGCACAAAATAAGAAATGATAAAGAAGAGCGTGCCTTAGATGTTGTTACAACGCATGCCGTTAAGGAACGACAGAATCTGAGGTTTGAAAATAATCTTTTCCCTTTCAGCCACCATTTTTGTAGAGCATGATGAAGTAGGGCTTTATATTAAACAATGTCACATGCTAAAAATCATACTTAGTGATAACTACATCACTTCTAATGCTTATAACTTTGGACAAGTACTACCATGTTTCTTGTTATTCTTTGAATGTATGAAATGCTGGAGATTCGAAGGCTATCTAAACTCCAGTAGGTAAAATATCGTCATTGCAAAAAAAAAACACGAAATGTTATCAATAACAAAATCGAACCTTACCCGTTCGACACGAGGTAAATTCTTTCGTCTTGCTAATTAATGCCTCCTACGCAACGCAGAAAATGTCGATGAGCACGGTAGAACCCGCGGAGCACTCTCCTTCTGGGGCCGTTGGAGTTTGATCCTCTTTCTACCGCGCAGGAAAAACTGGATTCTTCCCTTCAGACTTCTGGGGCGTCTCAAGGAGGTGTGGCTGCTCCCCCATCAAGCTCTTCTGCAGCTAGTTTGGTGAGTAAGTCTGGGACTTATATAAGAGAAAGGAGGAGTTGTACAAATCCTTCAATGTGCTAATTACTGACACAAATTGAGGTTAGTTTTGTTGGTTGATTTTCCCCATTTTTCTGGTGTGGTAGATTTGCGATTGGGGCTGAGTAAAGTTTCCACACCATTCCACTAGATTGTGGTGTTTAGCAGTTGAATGGTCAAAGAAACTAAAAGTTGAAGGGGGATGTGGGGGATAAGTTACAAGTAATGAGACAATCATAGCAATCATTGGGAGAATGTAATATCAGTTTTGTTACCAGAGTAATTATCACAGGTATAACTATATCAAGTATGAGTGTTGTAAACATGTATCTCTGTTATTCCTGTGGTCTGCTCATATAAACTTAAAAAATATCTGAAATGGTACCAAACTTTCAGTCTTACTGTGCACATGTGTGTGTGCGTGCATGTGTGTCCTGTATGTGTGTGTGTATACATATGTAAAGCATATGTTCAATTAGATGCTATTCTTGGTATCCTTCCCACCTGCCTTACTCAGAGTAAAGCCCCACACGTGGATAGTAGCCGCTTTGAAAGATAATAGCATGTTGTAATACAGAATTTTATCTGAAATGTTTTTGTAGATATGGTATATAAAAATTGACGAGATAGTCTCCAATAGTATCAAGTATTTCTGGGAAATATCCGTTTGGTAAACATCTGATTTATTATTTTTTTCATTTATGACTAATCAGCCGATAACTAAGGTTCTGCTGTATTAGTAGTGAGCAAACAGGATTTCAATTGCGCAGAAAGGTAACTTTTTTTTCTTTTCACCTAATCCGAAAGTCATTTTAGGATAGCACTTCCTAATAATATTTCATGCTGTAATGTGTGTGTAATGTGTGTGGGAGTTCTAGAATGATATATGGAGTAAAATAATTGTTAAACTTTTCTATTTTTAGGTTGTTTTTTTTTTTTTGTATTTTTGGAGTGTTAGGTTGTTGATCTGAAATATAGTCTATTTTATTGTTTTCATTTTTGAGAATGTATTTGTGTGTTTTGTTTGTTTGCTTTTCAGCAAGCAGCTACTCCTCAACCTGTAGTTAAGCAGGGAATGGGACTTGGTCTAATCCAGAACCTGAAATCCGATTCCAGTAGTGATGAAAGCAGTAGCAGCGAGAGTGATGACAGTTCGTCAGATTCCAGTGACGATGATGATGACTCAGCAAGACTGAAAATAGTGTAAGAAGTGAGGGAGGGGCTGAATGTGATAGGAGTGGAATGGAACTGCGCCAAACTCTTGCATGGATGAGCTAATAGTATGCGTGTACAGCAAGTTAGCTCTAGCTGGGATTTATTTCATACAACTTGTAATTTTCCTTATCAAAATTTCCACTTTCCATGTTGTATTGCTAGATTCAACAATGCTCTTTGCCGCTACAAACACACGCACCTACATACACACATACTTACAAACATACACACACACATACATACACACCTACATGGATACACACTTACATATACACCTATATACATACCAACATACATACCTACATACACACGTACATACATGCCTACATACACACACGAGCACGAAACAGCCTTAGGCAGTACCTCTGACCTTTGACTCTGTGCTAAATGAGTCAAGAGAATTTAATAACTGCCGATACTAATATTTTATACCAGTTCAATTATGGGATATTGTTTCACTGGTTGCATTTTTCTCAATTATACTGGTACATCACCCACCATTCTATAAATAAACGTAAAACATTTAAATCATTTCTAATTGTTACCGTGAACGTCTTTCTTGTTTGCAGTGAGGAGGATAGTGGTAGGGAGAATGACAAAGTCCGGAAATATGGGCACATGAGCAAAGGAGAAATTCACTATAAGGTAAAGAGTCATCACAACAGTAGTGGTTGTGTTGCAACATTAGGTGCATTTATTGGTTTGTTTTAATTATTATTTTATTTATTTATTTTTTATTCAATCTTGTGTAAGATTTTTTTCCACTTCTTTTTTTTTTTTTTTTTTTTTTTTCAATTAGTGATTTGTGGCCAATGAAATGATGTATCTTATTCACGGAAGATTACTTTATTAGCTGTGGTCTGTCTAATATAGGAATGTTTGTTAATGGAATTAAGCGTGCTCGCAGTGCTTGTCATAATCATGTGGTTGAGGTGTTTGTTGTTTTTACCTAGTTAATGTGAGGAATGTATTATTGTTGTTGTTATGATTAGGATCTTCCACCTTTGGATTCGTGTGACATGAAGTTCCCAATAGGTGGGGAGCTCCTCCCATTGGGTGTGGTTTCTCATATCACTGAGGAGCTGGTCATTGTTCAGGGATTCCTGAGGCACCTCCAGTGGATGAAGGAACAGTGCTGTGGTCTGAAGACAAGATTAGTTTATCAATGGTAATTACTTAAAATTAGAGGGGGGGGGAGTGGGTGTGGCAGGCTGGAAGAGCAGAGGGTTGTAGAGTCCAAGTAGTGGAAGTGTTTATCGTAAAAGAGATTCATTGTTATGAATTTTGTAGTTGAATGAGGAGGCTAGCTTGACATTTACTTGTTGGAACGTTTAAGTCATGGCATTGTCTGCTAACTTGATACTGTCCAGCTGTACTGGCTTACACACTGTCTAACACCAAGAGTTGAGGTAGAATGTACAGCTAGTCTGTCTGTCATACCATGTTGAAGTAAGTATGGGTCAGTGTGTCATACAATGGGAAGGGAGCTAAGGTTGAATTTTTAAGAGTAGCAAGACTATAAGAGGTATGTGACCAAACACTGATCAGAGTAGTGAAATATACACTCTTGTATATGAACAGGTGTATATCAAAGTAGTATAGGTATAAAAATAAGGCGTGGCTAGGAACATGCAGTGTCACCCACCCCCAATGAAAAATCCAGTACAAACCCAAAAAGTAACGAAATTCGAGACTTCAGCGCTTTAATTGTGCTTATTGTAAGTGTGCAACATGTTTATTTAGGTGTTCGAAATATTTGGTCCGGTGAAGTCTCCCTACTACTCTGTGCATGTCCGTTCTCCTGAGCATGCTCATACACTTGGCCTCAAAGCTGGCATTAAGGTGTTTGTTGTCCGTGACAACCAGGAGCTGACCAAGTACATCTTCACTCAGCAGCTGCTTCAGTGAGTCCGATATTGAGCTCAATTTAAGATTTACATGTACTACTACCAAAATATATTAATTATCTGAAGATTTGATTTTCATTCTTTTATTATTATTTTGTAGTCTTTTTATTTATTGATTCAGACATTCTCAGCTGAAATAATTATAATAATAACAAATTATCTCGTTCTAACAGCCAATATTATGTTATTTATTATTGGGTTAGTTTTAATTAGCATAATATTGGCTGTTAGAACAAGAAAATTTGCTATTATTTATTTGTATAATTAATTTTTTCAGGCAGCGTGGTTCTGACGCATCATGGAAGGATGACACTGAAGTGCCGGAAAACTTGCGAGACTTTTCAGACGATGAAGCAGAGCAGAAACACCGCAAAGCCGATAGAGTGGGTAAGCGGTCGAACAAAGATGGCAAGCCCCAAACCCAGTCAGGATCGAAAACAGCTCCATCGAAAGCAAGAGTTGGTTCGTCAGGTGCCACGCCCCCAGCTCCGAAGTACACGACCAATCCTAAAATGAGTGCGTATTTTCCTCGTGCACCACCACAATACCCTACTAGGCCACCTCCTCGTGCTACGCCTTACAGCTCAGGTGGTTATCCACCTGCTTTCAATAACCCACCCAGAGTTCCTTACCCAGCAGTTTCCCAGCATCAACAACCAGTTCCTCATCCTGCTCTTCCTTCTCAGCCACTGGCACCTCAGTATCCAGCACCAACTCCGTTCTACTCAAATCCAACTCCACTGTTTCCCAATCATGCCCAGCAACAGCCCCCATCTTTTTCAAGAGGTAAAGGGTGGTCAGTGACATTAACTATTTATGTACTATTTTTGTTTATGTTTTAGCTCCTTACCGACCTCCTGGTGACTTCTCTAACTCCAACTTCATTCCTGGTATGCCAAGAAATCCTGGACGCTTTCCTTCACAGCCAGCTCAGCAGTACCATGGAAACCCACATTATTACTACCAGCAACAGTGATGAGATTACGTCATATTTCCGTAGTTTTTTTTTCTGTTCTGTTTTTTTTTTGTTTTTTTGTTTCGTTTTTTGTGTATGTACGTATGAAACGTAAGGAATTCCGTATATCGTAGTAAAACATCGTATTTCCGCTCTAGTGGGCGTAAAATAGGGAAAATTTGAAAAAAGACCGCACCCAAAAAATATAGTGTTTTTGCTTCGAAGAAGTATCTGAGGGGGTGAATTTAACGAGTGCACTCCACATGGCTGAAAGGACGGTTATGAGCTCGGGTGGGTTGAATAAATTGGAAGGAGAAATCACTTGCGGTATATGTCAGGAGCATTACGTGGAGCCTAAAGTCCTCCCGTGCCTCCACTACTACTGCAGAGAGTGTATAGTGAAACTAGCTGCCAGGTCGGGTGAGAAGAAGCCATTTTCCTGCCCTGAATGTCGCAGCGAATCTCTTCTGCCCGAAGGGGGCGTGGATGGTCTGAAAACGGCGTTCTTTGTTAATCGTTTGAAAACCACCATTACAACGATGGAACGAGCCCAAGGTAAGGTCGAAGTTCATTGTGAGTTGTGTAGCAGGGGAAGTAAAGCTGCCTCATTCTGTCGCCAGTGTGCCATGTTCATTTGTGAAAGCTGCACTCAACAGCACAAATTTATGAAGATTTTTGTCAGTCATGAAGTTGCCCTGTTAGAAGATTTAAAGCATGGGAGAGCCCAGCCCATTTATACCAAAGAGCTTCCTAATTCTGTAAAGTGTGAGGATCATGAAGAGCCTTTGATTATCTATTGCTTTGACTGTGAAGTCCTCATATGCCACCATTGTACAGTAAAAGATCACAGAGATTGTAATTTTGAATTCTGTAAAAAGGCGGCATCTGTGGCAAAGAGAGAACTAACAGACAAATTGCAGCCACTGAAGGAGCAAACATTACTCTTATGCGAAGCAATAGATGAGGTGAAGATGGCGAAGGAGAAATGTGAAGTTCAGGGTCAGGAGATATCTCGTACTATCGAATCCTCTTTCAAGAGACTTCGGGAGATCTTGGACAAACGTGAGCGAGAACTGCTGACCAAAGCCTCTGAATTAGTGCAAGATAAAGTTGACAAGCTCAATGTTCAGGAGAAGAATTTATCATCATCCAATGCTGAGATCCAGAGTGTTATTGACTGTACCCAGCAATGTGTGGAACATTGTTCACTGTTCAGACACTGAAGTTATGAGCATGCTCACTGAGATACAGCATAGAATGGAACACGAGTTGGAGCAGTGGAAACAGCAGACGGTTATAGCACCAGTGGAGGTCCCTAATATAGCAGTAGGAATGGAGTGTGAAGATGCTTTACTAGAGTTGGTTCAATCTAAAGCTACTATAAGTGAGGTGTTAATGATTGATGCCAGTAAATGCACGCTTGCGATGGATAATGGTACTCCTGAAGTTGGTGTAAAAAATGAAGTTACTCTGACATTGAGGGATGTAAACAATCTGATTTTGACTATATCGCGTGAAGTGTCGTGTGTTGTGACGTCTCTGTACGATAATAACTCTACCATCTGTGATGTAAGTCGAGTTTCAAGTGGTGTATATACCTTTCCATACACACCCACTGTTCGTGGACGTCATACAGTTACCTTGACTGTTGATGAAAATGCATTGGACAACTCTTTTCCCTTTTTTGTTATCGTGTCCCCAAACTCTTTGGACAAGCCTGTTAAAGTATGGAAAGTTCCGGCGTACGGATTTACAGTAAACTCTGCTGGAGATATTTTGGTTGCTGCCAGTGGTAACAATATTGATAAATTAACAGGCAAGGGAAAGTCGTTGCAAGTGAAACATAAATTTCCTACTCTTCGAAAAATCGATGTGGATAAAGAGGGAAACATCTATGGCATTTGTGACGCATCAAATTATCATAAAATGTTTAAATGTGATACCTATGTTGACTATTAACGGCTGGAACATGTCATAGGTGGCATGCGAGGTCTTGCTGTGGTAGATGACCAAGTTCTTGTCAGCAGTACACAAACAGGCGTTGTCACTGTTTATGATAGACATCTAAACTATATTAAAGAAATAAAATATAATATGGGTATGATTTGGGCCATTTCATCTGACAATAATGCCTTGTATTTTGCTGACTACACAAACTCCTGCATTCATGTTTTCAGCAGAGATGGTACTTTTTTGTATACTTTTGGTGGGACAAATTTAAAACAGCCATGGGGTTTGTGTGTATCAAGTGAGCATGTGTATGTGTGTAACTATACATCATGTTCTGTAGTAATATTTACCACCAAAGGTCATTATGTTAACTCATATACTGTTAGTACTTATCCTGGAAGCATTTGTGTGGATAATGATGGCTTTTTGTATGTAGGATGTAGTTCTGAAGTGTTATGTTTCTAAAAAAAAAGTTTGTTTGTTTTTGTAATTTTAGCTACCAGTTCATATGTTTCACTTAATTTCTTGTTTTATAGTCATGCATTTCATATATGGTATTATGCAATGATTATTAGCTACTAATTTTCATGAAATGGTACTAATGGGATTTATGTCAAATATTGCTATGTAGCTAGCTATTAATGTACTATAGGCCTGCTCAGCAATCGTTTCAAGCAAAATGGGCCACTTATTTTGAAAAAGGTCAAATTTGAGAATTGAAGCTGATGATAAGGATTCTCGGTTTATAAGTGGAGTAAATTACATTGGAGTCGAACTGATAGATATTCCCTGTCATATCTATAATAGTACTTCACTATCTAGTATTTGTTGTATCTATTTAGTACTCTTCCTGTCATAGCTATCTAGTATTCTTCTTTTGCCATTTTTAGCTTGTATTCTTTCTCTGCCTGTCGTATCTAGTATTCTTCTTTTGCCATATCTAATAATCTTTCTCTGTCGTATCTACAGTAGTGTACAGGATTCTTCAGGGGGACTCAGCATTAACCTAAAGTCTAAACACTCATTTTACCACAACCACACCCATTTCATAAAGCCCACCCCTATTTAACTTAAAATAGATTTTTGGTGAAACCATTAAAAGCTCGACACTTTGCTCAAGGTCTACCATGATGGAGTGATAAAATGTATGGTGGCTTTTTTGGGCCTCTTCCTTCCGTCCTATTTCCATTCTATTTCCTTTGCAATTTCACACTTTCCATTGTAATTCCATCCAACTTCCATTCTAGTTCCATCTAATTCCATCGTATTTTACTCGCCTTCCTTCTATTTGAGTTTTTAGCTACCCGTTGTTGTTGTTGTTTTTTGTTTAGTTAATTTTATCATGTTAGTTATTGGTTTTCTACAATAATTTAGTTTCAGTATAGGATGCCTGTGCGATGGAAGTAGGATGGGAATAGGATGGAAGGAAGTGGCCCGAAAAGCCACCATAAAAACGATGAACAAATGAAATGACAAATAAATTGGATTGAAAAAAAATAATAAATAAATAAAAATAAACTTACACATTCCATTTTCCACGGATGCTTGTTGATATAGTTTACAAACTATCAATGTCTATTTCCATTTCATAATTGATATTGATCAGATATTGAAGGGAAAATATGCACAGCTAGCTAACTGAGCGTTATATTCAGTTTTAGAAAGATTGATGCATGAATATCAAGGGGGTTCACATAACCCCCTGAACCCCCCCTGCCTACGCCCCTTTTATCTAGTATTCTTCCTCTGTCATATCTAGCAGTGTTCCTCTATCACCTCAGGTATTATTCCTCAATCATATCTAATAATCTTTATCTGCCATATCTAACAGTCGTCTTCCTATGCCATATCTAGTATTCTTCCTCTGTCATATCTAGTGATCTTCCTCTCTGAATATTCTTCCTCTGTAATATCTAGTATTCTTCTAGTATTCTTCCTCTCTCATAACATTATTCTTCCTCTAGTATTCTTCCTCTGTCATATCTAGTATTCTTCCTCTGTCATATCTAGTATTCTTCATCTGTCATATCTAGTATTCTTCCTCTGTCATATCTGGTATTCTTCATCTGTTATATCTAGTATTTTTCCTCTGTCATATCTAGTATTCTTCCTCTAGTTTTCTTCCTCTGTCATATCTAGTATTCTTCCTCTGGTCATATCTAGTAGTTAATCTTCATCTGTCATATCTATTCTGATAGCTAAAATTAGATCTCCTGCCAATTTGCTCAGCAGCAAGCTTCTTCAGAACTTTATGTTGTCCATTATTCCAGTGTCATTAAAACTCTTCTTGGAACACAAAATATGTAAAAGGTGAGTAACTTTACTCTACAAATGCAAAATAAGTAGTCGGTTTCCTTTGCTTTTGTTTTTGTCACAAAAAAAATAGAGACACAGGAAGAAATTATGCTAAGACCAGGCTAGTGGACTCACTTGATCACTGTGGAATGCTTGATAGTGAGATCACCAGCTAATCATGTCTATTAAGCATTTCCCCCTAATAACTAAGTACATGTAGTGCTATTGATGTTATATTAGTATACAGCCCTCTCTTTGCCAGCCTAACAGTCTTTATGAGAGTGCCATATGCCACAGTACCTTTCTGTAAAGAAAATAATATAGCTATTGTGAATAATGTAGCTTGTTTAGTCGACTAGTTTCATATTATACATGACCTTTTCATACCTGACTATAGCTACTTAGCTATTCTGTTACTACAGTTAGACCACAAGTTGTCATGTAGCTAACTACTACTAGCTAGCTACTACTAGCTGCCACACTTCCATGAAAGTGTTTAGATCTAGCTATGTCACGTGGCTGATTTAATCTTTGGCTCCAATTAAGTAGCTATATATCAATTCTGTGAGTGCGCTTAGAATTTGGCTATAAAGGTTATCTGGCAATCAGGGTTCAATCTTAAAAATTTTGTTGGATGAGGAAGTCTGTCCAGGCCCATCGACTTAAATCGCTATTCTTCACAGTCAATATTCACAATCCATAGATAGTATACGGCCAGATGATGTCGTAACTAATTGTAACACTTTACCAATTTCTCACTTTGTAGCTCTAATAATTCAGCATCAACCAAAATTTTCATGGGTGTGGTTCATCAAGTGATATATCATCAAGTGTGCAGTAATAGTATTCAGTCCTCATGTGCAGATATAGCTACTACTCATAAGGCACTAGCCTTGAACATCCATCTTCTGAAGCATTGTTATTCCAACTGTAGTAGCTACCTTATCATTACTATTTCAATCTATTTACAGAATTTTGCGACATATCTTGCTCATCATCGGATCATAGTTACTGAAAAAGGTGACCACCTGGCTTGGAGGAAGGTGGGAATAACTCAGGGTGTTCCAGCTGACTTTTGGATATTATGTGTTATAATGTGCACACAAAGTGCTTAGCAGCTCCTCTACATAGTCATTCTCATACAACGGGGTAAAGCAAGAAAAATACATTGTGTCACCTGTTCATGAAATTGCGTGGAGGTTAATGAAAATTATTTAATTTCTTGTGCAATATGTGATCTAAGAGATATATATTTTCATTCCATGCTAGATATCTTCACAATTTCATTTTTAGGTACGTGACCCATGAGATAACACACATTATCACACACTGTACTTTCCAAGCTCATTGCCCAAGATGGCTCTGACCTGAAAACTTGCATTGGAGAACATAGTGAAAGCTCAATCTGCACAAAAGAAGGCTTATGATTGTATGACAGAGAAACCTGATTGATGAGTGGGAGAACGTGTCGTGGTTCTCGTGCCATCTGAGTCCCAAGGAAAATACTGGAAATTGTCTAGACTCTTTCACGGACCATTATGTAGAGGGTTGTAAGTTATGCTATTAATGTGGAGGTGTGTCTAGTGGTATGGAGATGATGCTAGGAGCAAGGGAACTACTGAGACTGGTCATAAGAAGAAACAGTGACATACGGTGAAACCTGTTCAGCCAGCTGCAGCAGATGTATAGAGTGATTTATCAAGAGGCAGGGTCCAGCAATCTGGTCCATAACTGGCCTGCAAGATAAATAGTAACTGTAATTTTGAACTATGTGTGTATGTGCATCCTGAGTTCAAGTCCAACTCAGGAAACTATTTCCATCTGATTTTCCACCTACCTCCCACCAGTCCTCCCAACTGTGATTGGGTACCTGGCATTTGCTGGTGTGCAAATTCAAAGCCTTTTCTCATGAAACACAATGGTCCAGGTGGGACTTCGGGTGCCCACACCACTTGCTGTGAGGAAAGGCCTGTTCTCCTGCGAGTTCCTAGCCCGGCTCCAGGAACTTTGCTTGCATGGCTCACTGTGCCTGCTTAGTGCACAGGCATCCTAGCTCTGGCAGGTGTGCATGACTGCTAGCGGTTGCAAGAGAATTTTGTGTGTGCGTGCATGTGTGTGTGAACATTGTCGAGACAACTTCTCACTCAGAGGGGAGAACTGTCATGAATACACTCATCTCATCATTTATTTGATTTTTGTGTTACCCACGCTTAATTACTTGCTGAGTCATGCTCATTGGAGGATCATGTGAGAGTCCTGTTGGGGTTGATTTGAATGATGAATTGAATGAACTGTCCAATAAGTCCTAGCTAACCTCAGATTTTACTGCTTGCTGCTTGGCGCTCCATTGTATAATATGCTAGTCCTATATAACCCTCTATGCTACAGGAGACACTCACCCGCATTACATTTTATTTGGAAGGTCTTGATACAAACTATGTGATACCAACTGTCCATTACTAAAATCCAGACTTTGAGTGTATAGCTCTAGAATTTACAGGATATGTCACTCTATTCTCCACTGGAATGCTATGTGAAAGATATTTCCTGCTGCAGGTGGAAATAGAAAATATCTATCCTTGCAGAGTGAATCATGCAGACTTCAAGAACAGTTCACACCATTCTTAACAAGAATAATTCATCAATCTAGCTCATATCAGTAAGACAATTTATAGCCATGTTTCACAACTTCATTTGCATTTCCTGTTGTTGTATGCTCTAGTGTGACTACATGAGATAAACATAAGCAAATGAATATCATTTCACTAATGAATATTATCAATTGGTATTTTGATTTGGTTACTATGGTGATTCACTTTGATGACCTTAGTACACAATGGAATGCTCAAGAACCAAGTAAGAGATAGTTATTGTCATAGCCAGCTAGCTGTATGTGAGTGCATGCCAAGATTTTTCCTTTTTTTTTATAATAATTATTAATTTTACACATTATGTTGATCAGGTTTCCAAAAAAGAGTGTTTGTCATAAGTGGACAATAGAAGATGCTGAGCTTTCATTAGTAAGTGCTTCATCGACACTGAATTCTGCTTCTTTTCTTATTTCTGGGTTTGGTGCCGACATTTCAGTTTACCTTTATCTATCAATTTCTAAAAAGAAGTCAATCCCTCATAATACAACGTATCTAAAGAGCTCATGTGGTGGTTCGAGATCAATAACATCAGTAAGCTATGTCTACAATTGCACTATTGGACTTGGAAATTGTCAAAACAGATATGATAAAGTGATAGCCACGAACTGCACTTTCTCTCTTATTCATCCAATTACTGATGTAAATTACAGGGCAAGTTTAACTAACATGAATATTTTTGATAAAAAAACTGAGTCAGTTGAATTAAACTTAGAGCAAGACAAGTTTGAAAGACTACTTTATGAAGAAACCTTAACAGTCCTGCTTTCAGCAAACTTGATATATTTTGGTGCACCAATTCATTCAGAGATTCATCAGTCAAGTGAACCTTACAGTAGTGATTACTCTACGACACTATTAACTAAAATGAGAGACAACAAACTTTTTTATGATATGCGAATTGTAGCTAATGATAAAGAATTTCAAGTTCATCGATCAGTTTTGGCTACATGCTCGAGTGTTTTTCGTGCTATGTTTGAGACCAACATGACAGAAAAGGCCGAGAGAATACTTACGATATCTGACATAAGTCCTCCAGTCATATCAGACCTACTGGAATACATTTATACTGGAAAGACTCCTTCACAAACAGATGAGCATGTTCAAGGCCTTCTTGTAGCAGCAGACAAATATAACATCCAAGAATTGGTGGGCATTTGCGAAAAGAAATTGATATGCAGTTTAACGCCAACAAATGTGTTTGAGATGTCTCAATTTGCTGATCAACTTCGTCTCAAATCTTTGAAGCAATCCTGCATATATCATTTAAAAAAATATCCCAAAGATATCTTCACTTCTGATTCTTGGAAACAACTGAAAGAAACTTCATTAGATCAAGCTATGGAAATAGCTGATGTAGTGCTCACAAATTGAGCAAAGTTGTATTAAAGCTAACATAATGATAATAGTGTGAGGTTAGGATGTTGAGTTTAAGTTCATCAAATGTAAAGATGTAGCTGTACTTTCTATTGTGTTTTTTATTTTGCTTTTTGTTTGTTTGTATGTTTTGCATTATTTGTAAATAATATATTCTTGCAACTATTACTTGTGATGTGCCACTCTTCTGTTTGGATCTGCTCCTCTTCCTCACTAACAGTCTACCTTTCACACTTTCTTTCTGCTATGTCCAAATTCATGCTTTTCCACACTATGTCATATTACATGTAACAAAAAGCTTGTGTCAAATTTTTTTGTTTTTATATTTTGAAAACTATCCAACTAAAATGTTAATTTTAGGACACTGTTCATAGCTAATTATTGTAAAACACTTCTGTAATATCCCATAGTTTTATTTATATTTTGTTACGTGGTTTTTTGTTGTTGTTTTTTATTTTGAACTTATACTGTAGCTTGAAATAAAACAGAAAAATTCCTTCCTTCTATAAAAGTTCTGTCACCATTTTTTAGTGCCAATCCAACATTTTACAAGAAAATTCACATTTCTCAGCTAAATAACATGCCGTGGTGACCATGGTCAATATGTCCTAATGATGCCCACCAGCAAATCTTTCCTATAGTGCTATTCCTTTATTTCATATAAAAAGATACTCTGTGGTTCGGAATGACTATATTATTCTCATTCATTACAATTGTATTTCAGAGGCACAACTGATGTTTGATTTAATCTATTAAAAGCTGCTTCAATTTTGAAAGGCGATTTCTACTGGTTTATTTATTAGCCATAGAAAATAGCTGTGAATGGAGGCACATAACTTCACATAACTTCCTCCAGTTACGTTGGTTGAAGGATCAGACCACACCATAAGCTATATGCCCAGCTTCAGCAAGTTTTAAATCCCAGCGGCTAGTGTGTGTCGAGCAACTGGATACTATGGCTGCATGGAAGGACTCTACCGCAGCAACAAGCTACTAGTAGGTATGCAGTCTGCATTCACTGGATTGACTTATGATGGACTAATTCTCCCAAGATAATTGCAATGCATATATATGGGATGACACAGTACAAATTGTAGTGGTTAGGGAAGGATCATGAATATTATTAAATATGGGTAAGGGACATATATACAATAAACCCAACGTGTAAGGTAAGGTAAACAAACATGATGTTAGTTCATCGTTCGCCATGAGGCAGAACACTTGACTTAACTGTGGGGTGTAGTCCGTGTAAGATTTGCAGTTGTTCAGGTAACTGGTCTGGTTCTGAACAAGTTGAAATAGCTGCACATGCTAGAAACACTATCTGTCTGTCTGTCTGTCTGTCTGTCTGTCTGTGTGTGTGTGTCTGTCTGTCTGTCTGTCTGTGTGTCTGTCTGTCCGTCCGTCTGTCTGTGTGTCTGTCTGTCTGTCTGTCTGTGTGTCTGTCTGTCTCTTCATCCATCCATCTGTCTGTCTGTCTGTAGGTCAATCATTATATTGTTCCCTTTCTCTATCAAAACACTTTACCAACTTACATAATTAGGAAGAAAAAAAAAAGGGGTCACATGTATCATAACATCGTGGAATCTCAATTGTGTAACTATAATCTTGCTTGCTCACCAAAACCAGGTGTCAGTCACCTTCCTCTAAACTGGAATCTTTTGAATTGACTGAAAATGGCTGCCGTAGGCTGTATTTTTGCAGTGGAAACTGAAATGCAGGCCAGGCTGTGACTTCTCATGGTCCACACGAGCCACAATATACCAGGAAACAATTGTAGGAATGGCAGTAATCAGTCCACAGTCGAAGAGACACATCACATCCGAGATGATGGAAGATATTTTGTGAAGCTTCCCCCTCTGGGGAACTCCAAGCAAATGACTGAAAAGAGATTCTATCACAATGAGCATTCTCTGAGGTGAAAAGAACTTCTTGACAGCTTCATTAACACGATCAATGAATACAATGAGAGAACATTGTCTGTATTACAAAGAGAAAGATCTACATCACTTCTTGCAAAGTAAAGAGAAGATGGAAAAAGTATGTCCCTCACCATCTACAACTAGTACTTCATAAAATAATGAAAATGAGAAGCTGGCCCTTGGCTCAAATGAGAAGACATATCCTAGAGATTACAACAGAGTGCGAGCTGTTGACCTGCTCTGCCAAAGGTAAAATAATCCGCCATGCAGCACATCAACTGGTCCTCCTCCTTCACGAAACTGACCAGCTCCTGCCTCCCCTCCCCTAGCATGTCCGGGTCTCCGCCAGCCCCTCCCAAGACACTCTTATGCCTCACAGCTTCATGGACCTGCCGGCTGACCCTACCCAAGTCCAGAAGTCCAAGCAACTGAACCCAAAACAATTTAATTACTCCACAGACCACACCTAACCTAAGCAAACCCACTGTTACTTTGTGAATGTTCACTCCATACAAGTAATGTAATCACAACAAAGGGTTTTTTTTTTCAGCTCTGGTTGTCTAGTCTAATAGTGTGTTAAGGAATACCCTCCCTCCCCCTTTTAAAAATCCTGAGCATGTCCCTAATTTCGCTGGTGATAATGGTTACTAGTAAGTACCATATGAACCCAGTTTAAAACCTGACAAATGAGAGTTAAATCACTTGAGAATTTGACATTGATGTCCCTGAAATCAGTAGCTCTGTTCATTTAATTAAGCGGATTCTACATAGCCTCATGTCTATAAGTTGGCCGGGCAAAATATTGAGGCTAATCAGTAGGTAGTAGCTAGCTAATAATCAAATCAGAGATTTAATAGTGCCTAATTGTTAATGTTCAATCATGCAATCTTTAATCTAGTCTCTTCAGCCAATATTAATAAAAGAAAATACATCTAAAATGTTTAATTAATGGGCAATATTGTTAAAATGAGATTTAAAACATTGAATACAAATGTACACTCCACACTCTGACAGAATGCCTCCACTCTGTTCTCAGAGTTACAAGTCTCGCAGAATCCTCCATCACTTGTAGAGGGACAGTTTCCAGTAGTAGACCTCACTTTCTGACATTTACCTACATTATCATCTTCTGACAGATGAGCTGGGTAGCATACAGGACAGCTACATTTGGTTGTGGTCACTTTAAGGATGCAGTATTTGCAGTAGTATACATGAAGACAAGGTAGAATATTGCATCCAGAGTACTGTTTTTGACATAAGCTACACTTCGTATGTTCGAGCTTCTCAAGGTCAGTCTTCTCGGCTGCAATATAAGACATCTATCTTGACTTTCGCCGATTAAAAGTTTTGTTCGGAGAATGTAGTAGCTATAGAGAATGCTTTTGAAATGGCCGATTAAGTACTTGTTCAGTCCATTTGGTTGCGACTATTGCTGATTGCAATAACAAGTACCACTCTATTTATGGTTTAATAGCACCCATCAATAGTAATATAATTACAGGGTCTAGTTGTTGCCAACTGTTAATGTGTTTCTAATACATACACACACACACATATACATAGCCACATACAATGTACGAATTCCTGTTATGGTCAGTTTTTCCTTCTCCCCTCCCAACCTTGGCTCAAAAAAAATGAAAGAGGGGAGTAGGACTTCCTCCTATCTCTAATGAAATGTCCATTTCATATATCTATTATCAAAACATCAAGAAATACTGAGAAGAGTGTGGAGAGGCAATACCAGTGATTTATAGACTGAGATCATTTATATAGCTACTGATATAGCTAAACTCCCAGTTTATTAGGGTGAGCTCAAGGCAGAATACATACCAGTACATAGTATTGTCAGAATGTAACTTATTCTCACTGGAGCCATGGCTGTTGGTTCTACTTGTAGCTACCAATAGCCTAGCAATGATAGTGGAGTTTACCAATTTAGCAAGTAGATAACACTGCAGCTGCCCATACTTGACTGTGAGTGTTGTAACCTAGCTGTAAGTTGGTGAACTGGATGTATGAGAGTAGGAAAGATGGAATTTTATTATGCACTGAGCACTGAACTGGGGCTAATAGCTAAGTGTGTTGACACATGTAGAAAATGTTATAGAGTAAATAGGATGTGGCTTAATTAATAGGATGTGGCTTAATTATGAAATTTACATTAAAAAAATTAAAAAATTATCAAAGCTACAATCAAGAACTCATTGTGCTTCAGTATAAAACAACAACAAAAAAGCTAGGGGTGGGGGGGGGGGGGGGGTGGGAGGTGCACCAGCAACTAGTACCTCACCCCCCCTCTCCCCTTCTTCCTAACCCCACTGGATGTGTAGCTGAACTCTGAAGTGGCTCTCTTTTGGAAGATGAGAACAACTCTGTAGCAAGCTCTTTTTGTTTTCCTCAATATGTCTGATACAACCTCCATGGGGAAAGCACTCCGAGTCTATACAACACTACATGAAGAGATTCTCTCTATTGTCAGTTCCTCACTGGTACTACGTCGTATGCAAGCAAAGACACATTGCTACCCTATAATTCTATGGCTTGCAGGTGTCCAACACAATTGATGACTGTATTTTCAGGTTGCCAATAGGCTTAGCCATATGCAAGAAGATAATTGTGTGGGGACTTTAATTCTCTGTAAGCCAAACATCATGTGATCCACACTTTCTACCCCTTACCTAGTACCACTGTATGTGAGTGACCTGCAGAGATTGAAGCAGAAAGTTATGCCTGGAGCAGTTAACATTTTCTGCAAGGTTCAACATTTGCTCCAGACTAGCTAGTTAAAAAAAAATGTCCTCAGCATCTGAGGGATCTTTCATTAGGACAGGATTTGGAGAACCCATTCCTCTTTGTGCTCTGTTACAATCCAATGGAATAAAATTGAAATTATTCTTTATTGGAGCTTATCATCAGTCATTAGTATATTGCCCATCACTGCTTCATTGACAATGTGAAGTTAGATCAAGCGATGGTGGAACTTGATTTTCCGATTGCATACTCTAGGTATAGTCAACTGTGTCCTGCACTCTCTTGACAATAAATGACAGCCTCTGTTAGTGTGTGTGTTTGTGCGAGTGTATGGTGGCTGTATGTGTGTGTGTGTGTCGTGGCTGTGTGTGTGGATGTTGTGTGTGTGTGGTGGCTGTGTGTGTGTGTGTGTGTGGTGTATGTAGTGGTTGTGTCCTAGGCTCAGGGCCTGAGGCCAGAGTTCAAGCCCCACTCAGGTTATTTTCCATCTGATTTTCCATCTGCCTCCCACCAGCCCTAACCAGTCCACCCAGCTGTGATTGGTTACCTGGCATTTGTGCTGGGTGCAAATTAAGACTTTTTCTCATGAAACAGCATTTGGTCCAGGTGGGACTTTAAGTGTCTTACCACTTGCTGTGAGGAAAGGCCTGTTCTCCTGCGAGTTCCTAGCCTGGCTCCAGGAGCTTTGCTTGCACGGCTGACAGTGCCTCTTAGTGCACAGGCATCCTGGCTCTACCAGGTAGCATAACAGCAAGATAATTTATTTTATTATTTTTTTTTTTTACTTGGCCTCTGCAGTCTATGTGGCCTCTCACTCTCACTAGCAGCATGGAGATCTCTTGTGGATTCTGTGGGAGACATTGCTTTTCCTAGACTCTGCATGAAGAGAAAGAGGAAGGCTCCAATATCACAGCAATCAATATCACTGGGTGAAGGTTGACTACAGCCGCCATCTATGCCTTCCAGGCCCTCATGAGGTTACGATGGAAAGAGACAATGTGCAACACCAACTCCTTGAAAGTCTACATGCTGGATCGGTCCAGCAACTAATATGTGTTGATCACACTTTTTTTTTTTTTTTTTTTTTTTTTTGAGTCCCAGCTGAATTAAGCTGTGGAGCTATAAGGAGAATTGGTGCCCAACTCATGCTTCACTTCACCTCCAATGGATTGATACACTTGGGACCTCTGAGAAATCACCTGGCTTAGTTAGAAAAGTTATGTAGCTAAACTTTCAAAGTTATTTAATAGCTAGTGGTTGTATTTGTACAGTCATCCATCAAAGCAGTTACAATTCCTACATTAACTGTATTGTCTCTTCCTCTCTCATAATAGATAGCCAAGTGCAATGGACAATATATTTAAATTAATCATATTTAAAAATTTCCAGATGATAAGAGAACAGATTGCTGGCAATGAAAGGAATTCCACAGACAAAAAATACGAAAGACGTTATGTGCAGAACGGCTGACCCTCACCTTTGACCTCACGCAATGTCTTCGCGCGTGCTCTTGGTGCCAGCTTTCACCTTCGACCTCTGTGGAAGTTGTCCATGGTGACCCTGCAAGATTGAAGTAGGTGGTGGTTGGTTGCTCGTGGTTGGTCTAGCTGTTGGCTAGGTTGCATTTTGTGCAACTGGTGAGTGATGATAATGGAAGAGAGGACTACAATGACAGGCATTTACTTATGCTGTGTGATAACAAGTAAGTGTACTAAATACTCTGATGTGTATAGAATAGATAGCTAATGAATTGCATGTAGAGCTATGGTGAATGACAGATTATTTGCCATGACAAAAAAACAGAGTTTTCTTTAAGCACCTCTCCCCTCCCCCTCTTGTAAAGCATGTAACTGTCTGAACTAATCATTTCTGCTGCCAATTCATTGCTGAAAGTGTGGGTTATCGAATACCATTTTATATTACTAGTGTGAGTACTATAGCATGGGTAACCATGCTATTAGGGATCAATAACACTCGTAAAGCAATTGAAATTGTACTCGGAGAGTGCTATTTTGAATGCTTTATGAGTGCTATTGATCCCTAATAGCACATGTTACACGTGCTATCACTCGCTAATAGTAGGCCAGCTTTCTTTTTTTATCATTTGCACTTGTAGCTACACTGTATCAGTCACTCACTATCAGCATTAGCTTCCTCTGGAATTTCGTGTTCAGCCTACAACTCATCCTAAAATGTTGAAAAAATTCCATCTAATATGGGTAGAGCTTCTGTGGTACACAATGACATTGTCTCCAACTAGAGTCTCTCGAACTGTACGTTTTCAAGGTTAATGCTGCACGCATGCACACTTATCTATCCGTACTATTTCACTTAGCAGCTGTGGTATTTCACTTAGTTTCCGTGCTATTTCACTTAGTTACGCACTATTTCATTTCCCCGTGCGATTTCAATTGAACAGCTATTTTCCCCATACATTATAATGGGCAATTTCGCACCGTACTATTAAATTTAGAAATTGTTAATTTGTTACCTACTGAAAACATTATGAAAGGTAGTAATGAAGCACATTAAATAACTTAACATGAACAAAGTCAAAACATGTTCCTTTTTGGTTTTCTTATCCATATACATCTTCCATGTCATCGTCAGGTAAGATTTTTTGTGATTACAAGCATGACAGTAAACACTCAGCCACTGTACCTAATAAAATTCCTCCCCCCCAACCTCCCTAGTACTTAGTGACATTGTGTTGTTGTTTTTCCTTTAATGTACTGGTATTTTTAATTAACAGTGGTATACATGATGAAAGTGGCTAAGGTATAAGGCTTAGTAGGAAAAATAAATAATACACACACAAAAAAAAGAGAATGGGGGTAATATTTTATTCTAAGTCTTGGTACAGAATTACATCTTATAAAGTATATTGCACGATTAATTTAAAATATCGATTGCTGTCTAACTTAGCTCCCCCCTGGGTGAAAGCCCTAATGATAGTAGGGATTGAACATGTTTACAATCAGTATCGGTCATGATCCTCAGAAGTGTATATGAGAGTTGGCTAGAGATAAATTTATCGTAGTGACAGTGGTTAGTGTGCAGTAGTTCAATATGATGGATTTCCTGGATAATATTGAATTATTCAGATGTTCAATTTCTTATATGATATTTTCAATGAATGCAATTTTTTTCCTTTATGCTGGTCCACCAAATTGAGGCCCATGTGAAATATACACTGTCCACACATCGATTTGCAACTGTTGCATTTTCTATATCTTCCGCTAATTTAGGATAATGCATTTTTATTTATTATAAGGTCTATCATTTAGATAGAGCTGAGATTTCTTCCCTGTGGCTAACCTCTCAAATTAATGTTGTTGTTGTTATTATTTTTTCCACACTGTCTTGACCATCTATTTCTGCATTATACTATGTGTTCATGGATGGCCCTAACTCTTGTTGTGTTACAACTGGCCAATCTAGAGATCCAGAACCGTTGTGTTAGTGAATATGTTTAAGAGACTATACCTCTCGAACTGTTTCTAACAATTTCTTGGGGGGATTAGCTTGCAGAATTTGAGTTGAAATTTCATGATTGCATTTATTCACTTCAGTGTGTTTTCTTTTTCTATTGATTTTCTTTGTAGTGGGATGGAGTGGATGGAGCTGCTTTCGATGTCTTTGCCTTAAACCAGCTGTGAATGATGGCTCAAGAAGTGTCAACATTAGATCATGTACTACCTGACACTGCTGGATGGCAAGTGAGTGTTCTCTAGAGTGTGTTTGTAATATAAGGAAGTATTGATTCCAATAGGTCTACATTGCTAGAATATATCACCAACACTCAGAGCAGTTAGTGGCTCTGGCTAGCTTGTTGTGGTCACCTAGGACACAAGTGTTTAAATATACATGTAAATGTGTATGTCAAGTTATGTAATCAGTATATGAGACCAGTACTATCGCAAGATGTTGACAATCTTAGTGAGTAGTCAGTCATTCTCGGCTGAAATAATTATTGGCTGTTAGAACGAGAAAAATTTGCTATTTTCTTAGGGGTTTTACCCACACTAATTAAGCCACAATTAACTACGTGATGAGTGAGCAAGTTAACGGAGATGTAGCCCACCATCACATCACCCGAACCCATGGGTAAAGGTCGACAGAGGACGTGCAAATACTGCAACCATGCGGCTAAGTGGTCACATGTGGTGTGTCACATGTGGAGCAATGGCACCCGGGCACAAGTACATTAGTCCTAATAGCCACTGTTCTGAGTGCTTGTAGCCTAAGCCTAGCAGCTACCTGTTACTGCCTTGCCAGAATGGCTGATTCACCCGACACTATTATATCTCTAAGGATGACTGCTCATCAGTGGTAGTTTGTTTGTTTTTTTAAGAGTAAGGGGCTGGAGATATACTTTCTGTACTCTAAATAATTAGCTTTCTGTAGGTCAGGTTGGATATATAGGATCTACATCATCAAGCCACCACCTCATTGTGAAATCATCAGTACCCGGCTTATGGCCTTTCATACACAATAGATACTTACAGATGTAATCAGCCGAAAACAGGAGTTCTATGGCTCGATAATACATGGGCATGCTGCCGGTCCATTTGCCTAGCTTAACTAGTGCAGTTAGGTTAAGAGTTGGACTATAGTTCTGATGCTGTTACTGAGAGCATGCTGCCAACCCTCATTATGGTCAGGCATAGGCTTCGTTACAAGTGTGGGGTGCATGGCTGGCTCCCACTCTTCTTATTCTAACCTTCATACAAAAATTTATGATCATCATTGTCCATTGCATATTAGTAACTATCTGCAGTATTTAGTAATGGATCTGCAGTATTTAGTAATGGCCAGACCCTCTCACGGTATTGCCAAGATTGGCTCTGTCAAAGTGATCAGTTTTCTCGAAAGCATAGAAACTCCTGAATCAGTCAGGTGCATGCTGTAATTGAGATTTATGCTGATGTGAGTGTTACATGAGAAGGGAGGTGGAGAAAATAGGGGTTACACGATGAGAGAGATTAGAGAATGAACTAGTGCTGGATGTGTGTTAGGACTCATAAGCCACACTACACTATGGCCAGTGTGGCATTATATAGAGCATAGGTAGAAGGTTCTAGTGCATATTGTAGTTAGATTTTACTAGAGGTGTCACGGTCCACCGGGGGCCCTTTAATAGTGTCTTATTCTCACACTATCATATTCGCTGCCTGTCTCTATTCTCTTACTCTCAGGCTCACTGCCTGTGTATTCTTGCACTATCAGGCTCACGGCCGTCATTCTCAGGCTCGCTGCTTGTCTAGTCTTACGCTATCAGGCTCATATTCTTTTACTATCAAGCTTACTGCATGTCTACTCTCACTCGCAGGCTTGCTGTCATCTATTCTCTCACTCTCACTCAGGCTCGCTGCCTATCTATTCTCACTCCATCAGGCTTGCTGCCTGTGTATTCTCTCACTATCAGGCTAACTGCTTATCTATTCTCTTGCGCTCACTCAGGCTTGCTGCCTATTTATTCTCACTCTCACTCAGGCTCGCTGCCTATCTATTCTCACTCTCACTCAGGCTCGCTGCCTGTCTATTCTCACTCTCACTCAGGCTCGCTGCCTATCTATTCTCACTCTCACTCAGGCTCGCTGCCTCTATCCTCACACTATCAGGCTCACTTTCTATCTATTCTCACTCTCGCTCGCTGCCTGTCTATTCTCACTCTCACTCAGGCTCGCTGCCTATCTATTCTCACTCTCACTCAGGCTCGCTGCCTGTCTATTCTCACTCTCACTCAGGCTCGCTGCCTATCTAGTCTCACTCTCACTCAGCTCGCTGCCTATCTATTCTCACTCTCACTCAGGCTCGCTGCCTATCTATTCTCACTCTCACTCAGGCTCGCTGCCTCTATCCTCACACTATCAGGCTCACTTTCTATCTATTCTCACACTCAAGTTACTGTCTATCTGTTTTCACACCCAATGCTGTTAAAGCATTCTTGCTCTTTAGCTCACCAATGTATTCATGCGCACTCTCGGGCTCACTGCCTATCAATTCTCATTCTAGCCACCTACATATCTATGTAGTCCCACATCCAGGTATCTAGTTTCAACTATCAGGTTCGCCACCTATCTCGCACTCAGTGTGCTGCCTTGCCACAGCCAGACTCACCACCAATGTATTGTCATGCTTGAGTAGTATTTGTTCTTATTCTTAATGAGGTTAATCAACAGTTAGACCTATTTATTACAAAGGAGAAGGAGGGGTTGTGGGCACACGTAAGTGGGCCACACCAGGAGATAGGAAGATGAAAGAGGGGGGGGGGGGGGGGGTCACGTGAGAGTAGGTAACACGTGACCAGTGCCAAAAAGCAGAAGGAAAAGGGACCAAGCAACCGAGGACTGCCAGAGGATACCGTTCACAAGACACTCATGTCGGCAGCAGAGGGACGCGGACCGGAGAGCCGATCAATGAACGCCCCGGGTGCAGGTGGGTCTAGAAGCCCGGCTCCGGTTGTAGCGGCGGTGCCACTAGATTCGGCTGTGGTGGAGATGATCACGGCCAGAGTGACTGCCAGCGTGACGGCCAGAGTGACTACCCAGCTAAGAGAAGCGGCCAGCAGCGGGAGTAGAGAGGGCGGCAGTGCTCAGCCAGAGGGCGCAACACCTAGGAGGGAGGAGAGCAGGACGGGAGATCCCCCAGCGGAGCAGCACATTCGAGAGACTGGGGGTCAGCAAAAAAAAAAAAAAAAAAAAATCTGAGAAGTATACCTGGGAGATGAGGGACAGGAGAGAGAGTAGGGAAAGTCAGTCAGGGTTATTGAGTGTAAAGGGAATAATAAGAATAAGCGAGGAGGGGAGACAGGTTGTAGGGGCAGGGCCCAAAAACGGGTCTAATAATGATCGTAAAAGTATGAGAGCGGGCGGAGGCCCAAGTACGAGAGCGGGCAGAGGCCCAGAGTAGGAGAGCGGGCGGAGGCCCAGAGTAGGAGAGCGGGCGGAGGCCCAGAGTATGAGAGGGGGCAGAGGCCCAGAGTATGAGAGTGGGCGGAGGCCCAGAGTATGAGAGCGGGCGGAGGCCCAGAGTATGAGAGCGGGCGGGGGCCCAGAGTATGAGAGGGGGCAGAGGCCCAGAGGATGAGAGTGGGCGGAGGCCCAGAGTATGAGAGCGGGC